>ERZ1036435.196-NODE-196-length-48610-cov-10.924601_pt1 | contig 48610 bp, 30 predicted proteins | sample MGYA00514223_ERZ1036435 | MGnify/ENA primary metagenome ERZ1036435 (study PRJEB33795, sample SAMN09464927) | human gut metagenome | host: Homo sapiens | place: USA: Stanford, California | collected 2016-08 | study: EMG produced TPA metagenomics assembly of the... | reverse complement strand
TCCGTCCAGAGTTCCTTAACCGCTTTAACGCAGTTATCGAGTTCTCACACTTGAATAAGGAAGACCTTTCTAAGATTGTGGACTTGATGTTGGCGGAAGTTAACCAAACCTTGGCTAAGAAAGACATTGATTTGGAAGTCAGCCAAGCAGCTAAAGACTTTATCACAGAAGAAGGTTATGACGAAGTTATGGGTGTTCGCCCTCTCCGTCGCGTGGTGGAGCAACAAATTCGTGATAAGGTAACAGATTTCCACTTGGATCACCTAGATGCCAAACATCTAGAAGCAGATATGGAAGATGGTGTCTTGGTCATTCGTGAAAAAGCCTAACTCAAGATTTTGAGAATAAAAAAAGAAGGAACTAGCTAAAAGCTGGTTCCTTTTGTGTTTAGATGACATGGCGTTCAAAGGCATCATCTGAGATTCCTTGTTCCAAGATGAGTTTCGCCCATTCTTTAGCAGAAAAGAGGCTGTGATCCTTGTAGTTTCCGCAAGATTCTATGGTTGTTCCAGGGACATCTTCCCAAGTAGTAGTCTCAGCGATTTCCTTGAGCGAATCCTTAATAACAGCTGCAATTTCGGCGCTAGTATGGCGTCCCCACATAATCATGTGAAAACCTGTACGGCAGCCAAACGGCGAACAGTCAATCATCCCGTCAATTCGGGTACGGATGAGTTTGGCTAAGAGGTGCTCAATGGTGTGAAGGCCAGCGGTAGGAATAGAGTCCTCATTTGGCTGTACCAAGCGAATATCAAAGTTGGAGATGACATCTCCCTTTGGCCCTGTTTCTTCCCCAATCAAGCGAACATAGGGTGCTTTAACAATGGTGTGGTCAAGTTCAAAACTTTCAACAATAACTTCTTTTGACATGGTAGTTCCTTTCAGTTTTCTTCTTTCATTATAACATAAAGGGTGCTGTTGAGATAGAGAGAAAACCTCCCCGATGAAGGAGAGGTTTGAGTTTTTATTTCCGATACAAGCGATCGTATTGGTAGTATGGGTCAAAGGTTACGTTGATACCCAATTTTCGTAGGACATTCTTGTCTTCATCGGTCAAGATGATGGTTGAGTGGGCTTCGCTTCCTTTGAGATTACCAAGTTCTTCCATGGCACGCGCAGCGTCAGGATTTTCCATAGCGGTGATAGCGAGAGCAATCAAAATTTCATTTGAGTGGAGGCGAGGATTGCGACTGCCTAGATGGTTAATCTTGAGACCTTGAATTGGTTTGACGACTTCAGGCTCGATTAATTTCACTTCCTTAGCGATGTTAGCTGATTTTTTGATGGCATTGATCAAGGCTGCAGCTGTAGGACCAAAGAGTTCAGAGTTTTTACCAGTGACGATTTCCCCATTTGGCAATTCGAGAGCTAGGGCAGGGCCACCAGTTTCTTCTGCTTTTTGGCGTGCAGTAACAGCAACCTTACGGTCTGCAGGTGTGATGCCGAGGTCGTTCATGAGCAACTCAATTTTCTTGACAGCAGATTCGCCAACTTTTTCAGCCTTGAAGTCAAGAACGGTCTGATAGTAGCGACGGATGATTTCTTGCTTAGAAGCTTCGATGGCAGCGTCATTATCAGTAATAGCAAAACCAACCATGTTGACACCCATGTCTGTTGGTGAAGCGTATGGAGATTCACCAAGGATACGTTCCAACATGCGCTTGAGTACTGGGAAGATTTCAATATCACGGTTGTAATTGACAGTAGTTTCTCCGTAAGTTTGAAGATGGAAGGGGTCAATCATGTTGACATCATCAAGGTCTGCGGTTGCAGCCTCGTAAGCCAAATTGACTGGATGATGAAGGGGAAGATTCCAAACTGGGAAGGTTTCAAACTTAGCGTAACCAGACTTGATGCCATTGAGTTGGTCATGGTACATATTGGACATACAAGTTGCCAATTTTCCAGAACCAGGTCCAGGAGCTGTCACGACGATCAAGTTACGACTGGTTTTGATGTAGTCGTTTTTCCCCATACCTTCAGGAGAAATGATGTGGTCCATATCCGTCGGGTATCCTTTGATTGGATAATGAAGATAAGAATCAATCCCGTTTTTATCTAACTGGTTGCGGAAAGCATCTGCAGCGGGTTGGCCAGCGTATTGTGTGATGACAACCGAACCAACAAAAATTCCCAGCTCATTGAATTTGTCAATCAAACGAAGAACTTCTTGATCATAAGAAATTCCTAGGTCACCACGTGCTTTGGAATGCTCGATGTTGCTTGCGTTAATGGCGATCACAACTTCAACTTGCTCTTTCAATTCTTGCAAGAGCTTGATTTTATTGTCAGGCTCATAACCAGGAAGGACACGAGCAGCGTGGAAATCTTCTAACATTTTGCCACCAAACTCCAAATAGAGCTTGCCGTCAAATTGGTTAATGCGCTCCAAAATGTGGTCGCGTTGTAGATTCAAATATTGTTCAGAACTAAAAGCTTGTTTTTTCATTTTTTTACCTCTGACCTCTATTATAATAAAAAATTGGAAGTTAGGAAACTACGGAGTCAAAAAAGAAATCAAAAAGATTAGGCAAACGCTTGCACTATGTTCAAAAAAGCGCTATCATAGACTATAGATTATTAAAATAATGAGGTAAACAGATGCAAGAAAAATGGTGGCACAATGCCGTAGTCTATCAAGTCTATCCAAAGAGTTTTATGGATAGCAATGGAGATGGAATTGGTGATTTGCCAGGAATTACGAGTAAGTTAGACTATCTAGCCAAACTAGGGATTACAGCGATTTGGCTTTCTCCCGTTTATGACAGTCCTATGGATGATAATGGTTATGATATTGCTGATTATCAAGCAATTGCAGCTATTTTCGGGACTATGGAGGATATGGATGAATTGATCGCAGAAGCTAAGAAGCGTGATATTCGAATTATCATGGACTTGGTGGTCAATCATACCTCGGATGAACACGCCTGGTTTGTCGAGGCTTGTGAGAATCCTGATAGCCCTGAGCGAGACTACTATATCTGGCGAGATGAGCCCAATGATTTGGAGTCTATCTTTAGTGGATCTGCTTGGGAATACGATGAAAAGTCGGGTCAATACTATCTCCACTTTTTCAGTAAGAAACAGCCCGATCTCAACTGGGAAAATGAAAAACTTCGCCAGAGAATTTACGAGATGATGAACTTTTGGATTGATAAAGGTATTGGTGGTTTCCGTATGGATGTCATTGACATGATTGGCAAGATCCCTGATGAGAAAGTAGTCAATAACGGTCCTATGCTGCATCCCTATCTAAAGGAAATGAATCAGGCGACCTTTGGCGACAAAGATCTCTTGACAGTAGGGGAGACCTGGGGAGCAACGCCAGAGATTGCTAAGCTTTACTCGGATCCAAAGGGACAAGAATTGTCAATGGTCTTCCAGTTTGAACACATCTGTCTTCAGTATCAGGAAGGGCAACCTAAGTGGCACTACCAAAAAGAGTTAAATGTAGGGAAGTTAAAAGAAATTTTCAACAAATGGCAGAAAGAGCTGGGAGTTGAAGATGGTTGGAATTCCCTCTTCTGGAACAACCATGACCTCCCTCGAATCGTCTCTATTTGGGGAAATGACCAAGAATACCGTGAAAAATCTGCCAAAGCCTTTGCAATCTTGCTTCATCTTATGAGGGGGACTCCTTATATCTACCAGGGTGAGGAGATTGGGATGACCAACTATCCATTTGAAACACTGGACCAAGTAGAAGATATTGAATCTCTCAATTATGCGCGTGAAGCTCTTGAAAAAGGCGTTCCGATAGAGGAAATCATGGATAGTATCCGTGTCATCGGACGTGATAATGCCCGTACCCCAATGCAATGGGATGAAAGCAATAATGCTGGCTTCTCAACAGGTCAACCTTGGTTGGCAGTTAATCCAAACTACGAAGAAATCAACGTTCAGGAAGCATTGGCAAATCCAGAATCTATTTTCTATACTTATCAAAAACTCGTGCAAATCCGTAAGGAGAACAGCTGGCTGATTCGAGCTGACTTTGAATTGCTTGATACAGCTGACAAGATCTTTGCTTATATCCGTAAGGACGGTGAGCGCCGCTTCTTAGTTGTGGCTAATTTGTCCAATGAAAACCAAAACTTTTCAGTAGAAGGAAGAGTTAAGTCAATCTTGATTGAAAACACTACTGCTAAAGAAGCAGTTGAAAAACAAATCTTGGCTCCATGGGATGCTTTCTGTGTGGAACTAACGGATTAAAATAAGTGAACCTCAAGCCTTTGATGCTTTGTACTGACCCCCAAAAGTTAGACAATTTATTTATCCGAAGGATTTAGTTCTGTATTGAACAGAGCTAAGTCCTTTTAGTTTGACTTTGATTCGTTTGTTATTGTAGTAATCAATATAGTCCACAATTGCTTGTTCAAGGTCTTCTAAAGACCCAAAGTGCTTCTCATAACCATAAAACATTTCGGATTTTAAAATGCCAAAGAAGGACTCCATCATGCCGTTTTATGGGCTGTTACCCTTGCGTGACATGAATGGCTGAATTCCCTTATTCTCTAGAAGCCGATGATAAGAATCATGTTGGTGTTGCTAGCCTTGATTGCTATGGAGAATCGTATTTGTGTAATGATCCTCACTGAAGGCCTGGTTTAACATAGCTTTCACTTGTTATAAATTTGGTAAAGTTGAAAGATTATATGCGATAAAAGTGCGAGACAATCAAAATGGATGGTACACATGGTAGTATGTGGAAGTAGGCGAAGTCGAGAAAATTGATATCATCGGAAATGTTGATACAGTAAACTCCACACGCTTCTTGGGACAGTTTCCTTTATGCTCAAAAAACAATTATAAGACATAGTATTTTAAAATAATGCATTGTGATACAGAAAAAAACTAAAAAGAATGTAGGGTTTATTCCCCTACATTCTTAAAATAACTTAGTATATAAATGATAATGCTGTTGCCGCCATCAATATTGCAAGAACTATTTTCCAAATTTTTTTATTTTTTCCAAAAATCTTATCAGGTAACAAGCTTATTACAAGAAAGGTAATAAACAACCCCAATTTAAGTGTATGTATCATTAGAATCTTTCCTTTCTATAAATAAATTGGAATTGAAAAACTAAAGTGATGAATTCTATTAGTTCACCTACTGAATTAGTTTTTGTGTATACGCTTACATTATACCATAAAATATTATTATTGCAAAGAAAAAGAAATTGTAGGATGAGGGGGATTTGGGAACTCCCAAAAAATTTGAAAGGAGTAAAAAAGGCGTTTGGGGTGTAGTACACTTGGGGTTCTTTTGTTGAAAAATATATAGAAAAGTCTTTAAAAAATATTTGTTAGAATTTTCTAAAAAATCTGTCGAAAGTCCTTGCTTTTATGAAAAAATAGGGTATAATGGTGAAAACACTATCTTTAAGGAGATTACTTATGAAATCGAAAAAGTGGCTCTTAGGAGCAGGTGCTGTTTTGAGTGCAGCTCTACTGTTAACTGCTTGTGGGCAAAGTGAAAAGAAAGCGGATGCTCCCAAAACATTCTCTTATGTCTACGCTATGGATCCATCTTCTTTGGACTATAGTGTGACGAGCAAGAGCTCAACCTCTGACGTTATAGCAAACGTTGTTGATGGTCTTTTGGAAAATGACAAGTATGGGAACTTAATTCCATCACTTGCAGAAGACTGGTCTGTTTCAAAGGATGGTTTGACTTACACCTACAAACTTCGTAAGGGTGTAAAATGGTATACTTCTGATGGAGAAGAATACGCTGAAGTTAAGGCCAAAGACTTTGTTACTGGGCTTAAACATGCTGCTGACGGGAAATCAGATGGTCTTTCTTTGATTCAGGATTCTATCAAAGGTTTGGCAGAGTATGTTAGTGGTGAGAGCAATGATTTCTCTACCGTAGGAGTTAAGGCTGTTGATGATTACACGGTAGAATACACGCTCAACAAACCAGAAAGTTTCTGGAACTCTAAGGTCACAACTGCAACCATGCTCCCAGTTAATGAAGAATTTTTGAATTCTAAAGGGAGCGACTACGGTGCACCAACCCCATCAGGTATCCTATATAATGGTCCTTATTTCTTGAAATCATTGACTTCAAAATCAGTCATTGAATATGAAAAGAATCCAAACTACTGGGATAAGGACAATGTCAAGATTGACAATATTAAACTAACTTTCTACGATGGATCAGACCAAGAATCTTTGATTCGTAGCTTTACACAAGGAGCTTATACAACAGCCCGTCTCTTCCCAACAAGCTCAAACTTTGAGTCAACTAAACAAGAGTACGGTGATAAGATTGTTTACAGTCCACAAGAAGCGACTAGCTACTACCTCACTGTTAACGTAAACCGCCAATCTTACAATAAAACAGCCAAAACAGACGAAGCTCAAAAAACTTCAACGAAAGAAGCTCTTCTTAACAAGAACTTCCGTCAGGCGTTAAACTTTGCCCTTGACCGTCATTCTTATACTGCTCAGTTGAATGGTGAAGAAGGTGCGAACAAGATTATCCGTAACAGCCTAGTGCCACATGACTACGTTCAAGTGGGTGAAAAAACCTTTGGAGAGTTGGCTCAGGCAGAGCTCGTTTCATATGGAGACCAGTGGAAAGATGTAGCCCTTACAGATGGCAAGGATACGATTTACAGTCCTGAAAAAGCTAAGGCAGCCTTTGCTAAAGCCAAGGAAGAATTGCAAGCCAAGGGGGTTACCTTCCCAATCCATTTGGATATCCCCGTTGAACAAACAGATGTAATCGCGGTTCAACAAACTAACTCACTCAAGCAGTCAATCGAATCATCACTTGGTACTGAAAATGTCATTGTCGATGTCCTTCAAATGACCGATAATGAAAAGATGAGTATCACTTCTCAAGCTAAAGTACCATCCCAAAAAGACTATGACTTAAACGGAACTGGTTGGGGCCCTGACTATCAAGACCCAGCTACATACCTCAACATTCTCGATGCCAAGAAGGGTTCTGCCCTTAAACACTTGGGAATCACTCGCGGAAAAGATCCAGAAGTGATGGCTCAAGTTGGACTGGACGAATACAAGAAACTCTTGGATGATGCTGCAGCTGAAACCAGCGATCTTAATAAGCGTTATGAAAAATATGCCAAAGCTCAAGCTTGGATATCGGATAGCTCACTCTTAATCCCAGTTGCTTCTTCAGGTGGTTCTCCAACGGTTAGCCGTACTGTACCATTTACAAAAGCATACTCTCAAGTCGGAATCAAGGGAGACCCATTTGTATTCAAAGGATTGGAGTTGCAAAATGACGTTGTGACTGCAAAAGAATACGAAGAAGCCTTCAAGAAATGGCAACAAGAAAAAATCGAGACAAATGCCAAATACCAAAAAGAACTTGAAAAACACGTCAAGTAATCTATAAATAGAAAAGGAAGTTGCAGGAAACTGTGCTCCCTTTTTTGTTTTAGACACCAGTTGTCATAAAGGCAGTAACTTTACATTTTTGAATAAATTTGATAAAATATGGTTATGTTATAAAAAGTGACATAAAGGAGTGAATGATGATCAAAATGAAAAAAAGACTAATCGGGACAGGTCTTGTCTTAGCGACAGGGATTTTGCTCTCTGCATGTGGACAGTCCAATACAGATACTAGCACTTATTCATCAACATTTAGTGCGAATCCAACAACTTTTAACTATCTCCTAGATTATTATGCAGATAACACTGCCGTTATTACCAATCTCGTAGATGGTTTGTTAGAAAATGACAGCTATGGGAACCTCGTACCTGCTCTTGCGGAGGATTGGTCTGTTTCATCAGATGGTTTGACCTATACCTACAAGCTCAGAAAAGATGCCAAGTGGTATACGGCTGATGGTGAGGAATACGCTTCAGTTAAAGCTCAGGATTTTGTCACTGGGATCAAATATGCCGCGGACAACAAGGGGCAAGCTATGGATCTGATCCAAAATTCAATCAAGGGATTGAATGACTATGTGACGGGTGTGACCAATGACTTTTCAACTGTCGGTGTCAAAGCCTTGGATGATTACACAGTCGAGTACACTTTGACTCGACCAGAACCGTATTGGAATTCAAAGACAACCAATAGTATTCTTTTCCCAGTCAACGAAGAGTTCTTGAAATCAAAGGATAAAGATTTTGGTACCTTGACACCAGACAGTATCCTTTATAATGGTCCCTATCTGTTAAAAGATTTCACATCAAAATCTTCGATCGAATATGTGAAGAATCCACACTATTATGACCATGATAAAGTAACCATTGAAAAAGTTAAGTTAGCCTACTTTGATGGGTCAGATCAGGAGATGACCATTCGAAACTTTGAAAGTGGTGCTTACTCGATTGCAGGAGTCTATCCAAATAGTTCGAACTATGCTAAGACAAAAGAAAAATACCAAGACAATATCGTCTATAGCTTACAAGACAAGACATCTTGGTACTTTAACTTTAACGTCAACCGTAAAACCTATAATCATACCGCTAAAACAACGGACGAACAAAAGAAATCAGCTCAAACAGCTATCTTAAATAAAAATTTCCGTCAAGCTATCAACTTTGGTATTGATCGAACAGCCTATTCTGCTCAATCTAACGGTGAAGAAGCAGCGAGCAAAACCCTTCGTAATACTCTGGTTCCCCCAACATTTGTCCAGGTGGGAGATAAGACCTTTGGAGAAGTAACAGCTTCTAAGCTTGTGAACTACGGAACTGAGTGGTCAGGTATCAATTTGGCAGATGCTCAAGATGCCTACTTTAATAAGGAAAAGGCCCAAGCAAAATTTGCGGAAGCTAAAAAGGAATTGGAAGCCCAAGGCGTAACTTTCCCAATCCATTTGGATGTCCCTGTTGATCAGACGAATAAAAATGCGGTCTCTGGTATGAACTCGGTCAAACAAACCCTTGAAACAGTACTAGGTTCTGACAATATCGTCATTGATGTTCAACAGCTTTCTACAGATGACTTTGGAAATGTTGCCTTCCTAGCACCAAATCCAGCAGCTCGTGACTACGACCTAAACTTTGATGGTTGGGTTGGTGATTACCAGGATCCATCAACTTATCTAGACCCCTTCAATGCTGAAACTGGCTTCTATCTCAAGATTTTTGGTCTTGATTCCAAGGAAGACCAAGAGCTCATTAAGAGTTTGGGGCTCGATACCTATACACAACTCCTGAAAGAAGCAGATGCTGAGAACAAAGATGTTGCTAAGCGTTATGAAAAATACGCTGAAGCTCAAGCTTGGATGATTGACAATTCTCTAGTCATGTCTGCGATGTCAAATGGTGGTACAGCCTCTGTAACCAAAGTAACTCCGTTTACACGTGCCTACTCCCTAGTGGGAATCAAGGGTGACGGAAATAATTATAAGTACATGAGATTGCAAAAAGACCCTGTTACCAAGAAACAATTTGATGAAGCCAAGGCTAAGTGGGAAGAAGAAAGTAAAAAGGCTATCGAAAAGAGCCAAAAAGAGTTTGAAAACCACGTAAAATAAGATTACAGACAAGGTTGCCCCTGAGCGCCTTGTCTTTTTGTGCAGAATGGCATTTGGAACTTTGCTTATATTTTAGAGCAACTTAAGAGAACAAAAGCGAATGAAAACGCTGAAAATAGCAAGGATGGATGGAATTTCCATCATGATTGTGATATAATATTTATAACTATTAACGTGTATAGGGGATTATCATGATTAGACGTTCAAAGAGAGCTCGTTTAGGGAATCTGAAACGAAATATTAATATAGTTTTAATAACCATTTATCTATTTTTGGGTGGTTTTTTGTTGTTCTTAATTTTTAAACATAATATCCTAGCTTTTCGGTACCTCAATATCCTTACTGCGGTTCTTATTTTTATTTCTGCTGTAATTGCAATCCTTCTGATAGTGTATAAAAAAGCCGAGAAGTTTACGGTTTTCTTTTTGACACTTGCTATCGTAGTTAGCTCCGTTTCTCTCTATGCTTTGCAACAGTTTGTCGGTTTTACCAATCATATCAATGCGACCTCAAACTACTCAGAGTATTCGATGAGTGTGGTCGTTTTGAAAGATAGTGAAATCAATAATGTGACCCAGTTGGATAGTGTAACAGGTCCGACTGAAACAGATAATGATAATATCCAAAAGTTGGTGGCGGATATTAAGACGACACAGAGTAAAGACTTGACAGTTGAACAGAGTACTTCTTATCTAGCAGCTTATAAGAGTCTGCTTTCTGGCGAAACGAAAGCAATTGTCTTAAATAGTGTTTTTGAAAATATCATTGAAGCAGAGTATCCAGATTATGCTTCAAAAATCAAAAAAATCTATACAAAACAATTAACTAAGGATGTAGCGGCACCAAAGGTATCAAAGAATAAAGCTTTCAATATTTATGTGAGTGGTATTGATACCTATGGTCCGATTAGTTCCGTTTCGCGTTCAGATGTAAACATTTTGATGACTGTGAACCGAGATACCAAGAAAATCCTTCTGACTACAACACCCCGAGATTCCTATGTTCCGATTGCGGATGGGGGAAATAATCAAAAGGATAAGTTGACCCATGCTGGAATTTATGGAGTGGACTCGTCGATTCATACCTTGGAAAATCTCTATGGAGTGGATATTAACTACTATGTTCGCTTGAACTTCACTTCTTTCTTGAAATTGATTGACCTTTTAGGTGGCGTTGATGTCTATAATGATCAGGATTTCACTTCTTTGCATGGCAAGTACCATTTCCCCGTTGGGAATGTCCATCTAGACTCTGAGCAGGCTCTTGGTTTTGTTCGTGAGCGCTACTCTCTAGCAGATGGAGATCGTGACCGTGGTCGGAACCAACAAAAGGTTATTGTAGCTGTTATTCAGAAGTTGACGTCAACCGAAGCTTTGAAGAACTATGACAATATCATCCAAGGATTGCAAGATTCTCTTCAGACCAATATGCCTTTGGAAACCATGATGGATCTAGTCAATACTCAATTGGAGAGTGGTGGGAACTACAAAGTCAACTCTCAAGACTTGAAGGGAACTGGACGCACGGACCTTCCTTCATACGCTATGCCAGATAGTAACCTCTACATGATGGAAATCGATGAAAGTAGCTTGGCTGCCGCCAAAGCTGCTATCAATGATGTGATGGAGGGCAAGTAGCATGATAGATATCCATTCGCACATCGTTTTCGATGTGGATGATGGTCCAAAGTCAATAGAGGACAGTAAAAAACTACTTAGAGAGGCCTATAGTCAAGGAGTGAGGACAATTGTTTCCACTTCGCATAGACGAAAAGGGATGTTCGAAACTCCTGAAGAAAAAATCGCAACTAACTTTTTGAAGGTGCGAGAAATGGCTAAGGAAGTTGCGGATGACTTAATCATTGCCTATGGGGCAGAAATCTACTATACGCCAGATGTTGTTGAGAAGTTGGAAAAGAAATTAATCCCAACCCTCAACGATAGTCGCTATGCTTTGATTGAGTTTAGTATGAATACAGCTTATCGGGATATACATAAGGGGCTGAGTAATATTCTAATGTTAGGCATTACACCCGTCATTGCCCACATTGAACGTTACGATGCTTTGGAAAACAATGAAAAGCGCGTGCGAGAGCTGATTGATATGGGATGTTATACTCAGGTTAATAGTTCTCATGTCTTGAAACCTAAACTCTTCGGAGAAACTTATAAATTCATGAAAAAGAGAGCCCAGTATTTCTTGGAACGAGATCTGGTTCACGTGATAGCAAGTGACATGCATAACTTGGATCACAGACCTCCTCATATGGAGGAAGCCTATGATATCATTGCTAAAAAATACAGTGAAGATAAGGCTAAGGAACTTTTTAAGGATAATCCCCGAAAAATAATAATGGATCAATTGATTTAGGAGAAAAAATGAAAGAACAAAATATGATGGAAATCGATGTATTTCACTTGCTTAAAATCCTTTGGAAACGAAAATTGTTAATTGCTTTGGTAGCATTCGTGACAGGGATAGTAGCATTTGCCTACAGTAGTTTTATTGTGAAGCCGGAGTTTACGAGTACGACCAGAATTTATGTGGTCAATCGTAATCAGGGAGATAAGCCTGGCTTGACTAACCAAGATTTGCAAGCAGGATCTTACTTGGTAAAAGACTATCGCGAAATCATTCTCTCGCAAGACGTTTTAGAGAAGGTTGCGACTGATTTGAAACTAGAACTCCCTCCAAAAGGTCTAGCTAGTAAAATCAAAGTAACAGTTCCAGTGGATACGCGTATTGTATCGATTTCTGTTACAGACCGTGCACCTGAGGAAGCTAGCCGTATCGCCAACTCTTTGAGAGAGGTTGCGGCTCAAAAGATCATCAGCGTCACTCGCGTTTCGGATGTGACAACACTTGAAGAAGCACGCCCTGCAACATCGCCATCTTCACCAAATATTCGTCGCAATACCATGGTTGGATTCCTTGCGGGGGCGGTTGTGATGGTTGTCACAGTTCTCCTAGTTGAGCTCTTAGATACACGAGTGAAACGCCCAGAAGATATTGAGGACGTGATGCAAATTGCACTATTGGGAGTAGTTCCAAATTTGGATAAATTGAAATAGGAGAGAAAAATGCCAACGTTAGAAATTGCACAAAAAAAATTAGATTTGGCAAGAAAAGCAGAAGAATACTACAATGCCCTTCGCACCAATATTCAATTGAGTGGGAATAACTTGAAAGTGATTTCCGTTACGTCTGTCAAACCAGGAGAAGGAAAATCAACAACTTCTACCAATATTGCTTGGGCTTTCGCGCGTGCGGGCTATAAGACGCTGTTGATTGATGCGGATATCCGTAATTCAGTCATGTCAGGTGTCTTTAAATCACGGGAAAAGATTACAGGCCTAACAGAGTTCTTGTCAGGCACAACAGACCTATCACAAGGTTTATGTGAAACCAATGTTGAAAATTTGTTTGTCATTCAAGCGGGTTCTGTATCCCCAAACCCTACAGCTTTGCTACAAAGTGAAAATTTTGCGACCATGATTGACACCTTACGCAAGTACTTTGACTACATTGTCGTAGATACTGCTCCGATTGGAGTTGTTATCGATGCAGCGATTATCACGCAGAAGTGTGACGCTTCTGTTTTAGTAACTGCTGCTGGTGAAACAAATCGTCGTGATGTCCAAAAAGCTAAAGAACAACTCGAACAAACAGGCAAACCATTCTTAGGAATTGTGCTTAATAAACTCAATACTTCAGTTGAAAAATATGGTTCCTATGGAGCATATGGAAACTATGGGAATTATGGCAAAAAATAATAAATAGTTTAGGGAAGATATTATGGAAGAAAAGGGATTGAAGATTACTTTGGCGACAATCCAGAGTTTTCTTGTCATTTTATTAGCTTATTTACTTAGTTTTGTTAAGGAAACAGAGATTGTAAATACTTCTGTTATTATCTTGTTCATTCTTCATTTTTTTATTTTTTATATCAGTGATTATGGGCATGATTTTTTTAAAAGGGGTTATTTAGCAGAGTTTATCAACACGACAAAGTATATCGTGTTCTTTGCTTTAGCTATCAGTATTTCGAATTTTTTCTTAGAAGATCGTTTTAGTATCTCTAGACGAGGAATGATTTATTTTTTGACTATACACTCTATTCTGTTGTATTTGTTGAATCTATGCATTAAACGCTATAGAAAAAGCATCTTTCCAAATCTCAAGGGGAGTAAGAAGATATTCTTGATAACAGCGACCTCTAGGGTTGAAAAAGTCATCGATAGGCTGATAGAGTCGGGAGAAATTTTTTGGAATTTGGTGGCGGTCAGTGTTTTAGACCAGCCTGATTTTCGGCATCAAACCTTAACCGTTGTACCTGCTGAGAATATCTTAGACTTTGCTACTCATGAAGTTGTCGATGAGGTCTTTATCAATCTACCAAGTGAAGAGTACGACATCGGGGAGTTTATCTCACTTTTTGAGACATTGGGAATTGATGTTACAGTTAATCTGAATGCTTTTAATAACTATCTAGGTAGTGATAAAAAGATTCGTGGGATGGCAGGGCTGAATGTTATCACGTTTTCTACAAAATTTTATAAGACCAGTCATGTCATTGCCAAACGTTTCATTGATATTGTCGGTTCGATTGTCGGATTGATTATTTGTGGTTTGGTGAGCATTGTTTTGGTTCCGATGATTCGACAAGATGGTGGGCCAGCGATTTTTTCTCAAACGCGTATTGGAAAAAATGGTCGACATTTCACTTTCTATAAATTTAGATCTATGTGCGTGAATGCTGAGCAGCGGAAACAAGAACTTTTGGCGCAAAATACTATGCAGGGGGGCATGTTTAAGGTCGATGATGATCCTCGTATCACTCCAATTGGTCGCTTTATTCGTAAGACCAGCCTAGATGAGTTACCGCAGTTTTGGAATGTTTTAATGGGAGATATGAGTCTGGTCGGAACCCGTCCCCCAACAGTGGATGAGTATGAAAAATATACACCTGAGCAAAAACGTCGATTGAGTTTTAAACCTGGGATAACAGGTTTGTGGCAAGTCAGTGGACGAAGCGAGATCAAGGATTTCGATGAAGTTGTCAAGTTAGATGTGGCCTATATTGATGATTGGACTATTTGGAAAGATATTGAAATATTGTTAAAGACCGTTAAAGTTGTATTTATGAGAGATGGGGCGAAGTAATTTCTGCCCTTCAGTCCTGTTAGGAGAGAAATGAAACAGTCAGTTTATATTATTGGTTCAAAGGGGATTCCTGCTAAGTATGGAGGATTTGAAACCTTTGTTGAAAAATTAACCGAATATCAAAAAGACAGCAACATACAATACTATGTTGCTTGTATGCGTGAAAATTCTGCTAAGTCTGGCATTACGGAAGACCAGTTTGAGCACAATGGAGCCATTTGCTTCAACATCGATGTACCCAATATCGGCCCGGCCCGCGCCATCGCTTACGATATTGCAGCGGTCAACAAGGCTATTGAATTGGCTAAGGAAAACAAGGACGAGGCTCCCATTTTTTACATTCTAGCTTGTCGCATCGGTCCTTTTATTTCTGGACTTAAGAAAAAAATTCGTGCGATTGGTGGCTCTTTGCTGGTGAATCCTGATGGTCATGAATGGTTGCGAGCAAAATGGAGCCTTCCAGTTCGTAAGTACTGGAAATTTTCAGAGCAGCTCATGGTCAAACATGCAGATTTACTGGTCTGTGACAGTAAAAACATTGAAAAATATATCCAAGAGGATTATAAGCAGTACCAACCAAAGACCACCTATATTGCCTATGGGACAGATACAGCTCCTTCAATCCTGAAAGCAGAAGATGCCAAAGTTCGAGATTGGTATAAGGAAAAAGAAGTTAGCGAAAATGGCTATTATCTAGTAGTGGGACGATTTGTTCCTGAAAATAACTACGAAGCCATGATTCGTGAATTTATCAAGTCCAAGTCCAAAAAGGACTTTGTTCTCATCACAAATGTGGAGCAGAATAAATTTTACGACCAGTTGTTACGGGATACTGGTTTTGACAAAGATCCTAGGGTCAAATTTGTCGGTACTGTCTATGACCAAGAGTTGCTCAAGTACATCCGTGAAAATGCCTTTGCCTATTTACATGGGCATGAGGTTGGAGGAACCAACCCTTCTCTACTGGAAGCTTTAGCATCCACAAAACTAAATTTGTTGCTAGATGTTGGTTTTAACCGTGAGGTTGGTGAAGACGGGGCCATTTATTGGAAAAAAGATGAGTTGGCACGCGTCATTGAGGAAGTAGAGGGATTTGATCAGGTAGTGATAGCTGACTTGGATTTCAAGTCAAGCCAAAGAATTATCTCAGCTTTCACATGGGAAAAGATTGTGTCAGATTATGAAGAAGTGTTTAAAGGATAGGGAATGAAACGGATTTTATACTTGCATGCTGGTGCAGAAATGTATGGAGCAGATAAGGTTTTATTGGAATTGATAAAAGGATTGGATTCCAAAGAATTTGAAGCTCACGTCATCTTGCCAAATGACGGTGTTTTAGTCGAGGCTTTGCGCCAAGTTGGAGCTAAGGTCAGCGTGTTGGATTATCCGATTTTACGTAGAAAATACTTTAATCCTAAAGGCATTGCCGACTATATTCGCTCTTATAATTTCTATGCTAAGCAAATCGCCCTCTATGCTCGAGAACACAGTATAGATATGGTTCACAATAATACAGCGGCTGTTTTGGAGGGCATCTATTTGAAACGCAAGCTCAAGCTGCCTTTGATTTGGCATGTTCATGAGATTATCGTCAAACCCAAAGCTATTTCTGACTTTATCAATATGCTCATGGGACGATATGCAGACAAGATTGTGACGGTGTCCCAAGCGGTCGCTAATCATATCAAGCAGTCTCCCTTTATCAAAGATAGCCAAGTGGAAGTGATTTATAACGGTGTCGATAATGCTGTCTATTATCCAATGGATGCGTCTTCTATTCGTGAAAAATTTGACATTGCGCAAGATGCACTTGTGATTGGCATGATTGGTCGGGTCAATGCTATAAAAGGACAAAATGATTTCATAGAAGCAGTCGAGCCACTTTTGGAAAAGAATGAGCAAGCGGTGGCTTTCCTAGCTGGAGGTGTTTTTCCTGGTGAAGAATGGCGTTTAGAAGAACTAGATAAGAGAATAGCTTCTTCATCTGTTGTGTCACAAATTCATCGTATTGATTACTACGATAAGACTTCTGAACTTTATAATATGTTTGATATCTTTGTCTTACCAAGTATAAAACCTGATTCCCTACCTACAGTAGTCCTAGAAGCCATGGCTTGTTCAAAACCAGTTGTTGGTTATAACAATGGGGGAATAGCTGAAATGGTAGTAGATGACAAAAGTGGTTGCTTAGTCAAACCAAATCGTCCTCAAGAACTTTCTAATGCCATTTCTCTCTTACTAGATAGTTCTGAAAAAAGAGAAAAATTTGGGCGAGTAGGATATCAGAGACAAAAAGAGCTGTTTTCTTTGGAGAGTTACATCAAGAACTTCTCGGAGTTGTATAAAACAGATAGAAAAGATTAGTTATGAATAAAATAGATTTTGTTGTTACTTGGGTTGATGGTGGAGATCCAATTTGGCAAGCCAAGAAAGCTAAATATTCTGGAGCTGTGGATACTTCTAAAAACAGCATGAATTCTGTGAAAGCCTACCGTGATTGGGGAACTTTTAAATACTGGTTTAGAGGGGTTGAAAAGTTTGCACCATGGGTTAATAAGGTCTACCTCGTGACCGACCAGCAAAAGCCAAGCTGGTTAGATATAAATAGTGAAAAATTGGTGTTGGTAGATCATACAGAGATTATCTGTAATGACTACCTGCCAGTTTTTTCTGCCAATCCTATCGAAAGTAACATCCATCGAATCCCTGGTCTCTCAGAGCATTTTGTTTTTTTTAATGACGATATGTATTTGACAGCTCCAGTCGAGCCGACAGATTTTTTCTCAGAGGATGGTTTACCCAAATATAATACGGCTCTTTCACCGATTATTCCTGAGCGATATGGAACGGGGAATTTTCAGGTAAATGACATGGAGATTGTCACTAGCTATTTCAGTCGAAATGAAATTTTGAAGAATGGCCAATTCTTTGATCCAAAGCAGGGATTAAAAAGTATCGTTAAGTCGCTACTATACAGAAATAGTCAGTTTATCTGTGGTTTCTGGGAGAGTCATCTGCCCTATCCTCTACTAAGATCAACGATGAACTTGGTATGGGAAAAGGAAAAAGCTGTCTTGGAAAGAACCTCGGCTAGTCGCTTTAGAAATCCTTCTGATACCAATGTTTGGCTCTTTAAGTATTGGCAGATTGCCAGTGGTAAATACGCTATCGGAAATCCTAAGTTGGGAGGACTCTTTTCTTTGGATAATGCCGGACCAGATTTTTGGAAGATACTAAATTCTGGCAAATACCAAATTATGTGTATCAATGATGGATTTAACATTCAAGACGAGGAGCAGGTGATGACAGACTTTATCAAGGCTATGGATCAACTGCTTCCAGATAGAAGTTCATTTGAGATTTAAACTGTAAAACTAAGTAAGAGAAAGAAAAGAAAATATGATTTCGGTAATTGTGCCTGTTTATAATGTGGAGGACTACCTTCATTATGCCATGGAGAGTTTGAAACATCAGACTTACAAGGATATGGAAGTCCTCCTGATTGATGACGGCTCGAGTGATGGCTCAGGACACTTGTGTGACCAGTATGCCCAGCAATATGATTGGGTGACTAGCTACCATAAGGTCAACGGTGGCTTGTCTGATGCTCGGAACTATGGGGTCTTGAGAGCCAAGGGCGACTGGATTACTTTCCTAGATCCAGACGACTATCTGGAACCCTGCGCCTTGGAACTGCTAGCAGAGCTACAAAGTCGTACCCAAGCAGATATGGTGAGTGGCAAAGTAGAGCCAACAGCTCACTATCATCGTTTTCAAAATTTTCACTTGGATCAGCTTGATTTAGACCAAGTTAAGGTCTATGACAAGGCAAAGGCTCTGACTGAGATGCTTTATGGAGACCTTGTAACGGTCTCTGCTTGTGGGAAACTCTATCGGAAAGAACTTCTTGAGAAAGCTCCCTTCCCCAAGGGGCGCATCTACGAAGACCTCTATGTTATCAGTGAGCATCTCAACCAAGCCCAATCCGTGGCCTTGTACCATCTTCCGATTTACCATTATTACCATAGACCTGGTAGCATTACTGCCTCGGCTTTCACGCCAAAACAATACGAGTTTTACGAAGCAATTGATCATTTAAAAGAGGTTGTGAATGCAACCTATCCTGAGAGTTCAGAACTCCAAGAAGCCATCATTTCACGCTTCTTTACAGGAAGTCTTCTTATCTTTACGATGATTAAGGATGGGGATTCGGTAGAATTCAAGAGACTTCAGGAGAAAACCAGGCCTTATTTGCCTCTTGTCTTGAAGAATGCTAGAGTTAGCAAGAAACGTAGGATCCTCTATGTTTTAGTTACTAAGTATCCGCGACTCTATTATCAATTTAAAAAGTTAAAAAAATCCTAAGTAAGAGTTAGGGATGAAAGAAGAAAAGGAAAAAGAAAATGTTAAAGTTAGAACGTGATAAATTGCTAATTGCAGCAGTTTTAATAGTGGTTGTCTCCATAGATATGATCAATACGTCTATGTTAGCTCCTGTTTTACCTAATATTCCTAATGTAGTTCCTTTTTTTGCGGTCCTGTTACTTGCTATGCGATTTGCTTATATTCATCACTACTCTATAAGCTATCTCATCTTTGCACCAATTCTTCTTTTTGCTGGGGGCATGGTTTACTATAAGACTGGGAACCTTAATGCATTGATGTATATGTTTCTGCTTGTCTTTCTTTACAAGGCTGAGATGGAAAGTGTACTTAAAATATACTCTGTTGTAGCCTTGTTTTTTATTGTATTGATAGTGTTCTTGGCTGTGATTGGTGCTATTCCAAACTTGCAATTTGTCCAATCACGATCTGCGGGAGTCGTTGTTCGAAATTCATTTGGCTTTATTTATCCAACTGATTTTGCTTCTCACTGTTTTTATCTATATACAGCTATATCGTATATCTTTAGAAAGAAATTCATTGTTTTACGGACTGCCTTAGGATTTGGTCTGGCTTATTTCATTATTCGATATTGCGATGCGAGGCTTAATGCCGCTTCTATTACTGTAATGGCGCTCATTTTTCTGTACTTTTATTTCCGAAATGATAAACAGCGACGGCTTTTTGCTTTACTTCCTTTATCGGCTGGTATAGCGTCTTCAGTAATGATTTATCTCTCTTCTAAATTTACCTGGTCTCATCCAATGTATGTGGCTCTAAACAATTTTTTTAGTATGAGATTACACCTAGGACATGAGGCACTAAAAAAATATGCAGTGCAGTGGTTTGGGATTCGGGGCATATCATTTGTCGGTTATGGGGGGCGTACAGAATCCGTTTTGAGCTACGACTATGTAGACTCTTCCTACGTTCAGATGCTCTTTACCTATGGGATGATTCCAGTTCTCTTATTGGTCGTGTTATACATAGTTAGGTCTTGGTCACTTTATCGCAAAAAGAATTATTTGCTATTGACGGCCTTATCCTTAATAGCAGTCAACTGTATGTTTGAGGCCTTCTGGGTTCGCCCGTCTTATAATATTTTTATGTTTACTCTATTTGCAACCTTGCCAGTTATTGAATTTGAATCGAAGAAATCTACAACGAGGAACTCCTTGTGAAAGTATTAAAAAATTATTTATATAATCTTTCTTATCAGCTGTTAGTAATCGTTTTACCAGTCATTACTACACCCTATATTACTCGGGTTTTCTCATCCAATGACTTAGGTTCCTATGGGTACTACAACTCAATAGTAACTTACTTTATACTCTTAGCGACACTTGGGGTGGCCAATTATGGGACAAAGGAAATTTCCGGCCATCGTAAGGAAGTCGAAAAGACCTTCTGGGGTATTTACAGTTTACAAGTCCTTTCAACCTGTTTAGCGGTTACGCTTTATATAGTTGTCTGCTTGCTTGTGCCGTCGATGAACAATCCAATTGCTTATATACTTGGCTTTAGTTTGCTGTCTCGTGGTTTTGATATTTCTTGGCTTTTTCAAGGGTTAGAAGATTTCAAAAAAATCACAGCTCGTAACACAATGGTCAAACTTCTAGGTGTTGTTTCGATATTCCTATTTGTTAAGAAACCATCCGACTTGTACTTGTATATCATCCTCTTGGTTGCCTATGATCTACTAGGTCAGTTGAGTATGTGGCTTCCTGCTCGGGAGCACATTCGCAAGCCGCATTTGGATATAGCCTATGCCAAAGAGCATATTAAACCAGTCATTCTCTTGTTTCTGCCACAGATTGCCATTTCACTCTACATCACGCTAGATCGCACCATGTTGGGTGCCTTGTCTTCGACCAAGGATGTCGGGATCTATGATCAAGCCTTGAAATTATTGAATATTTTGTTGACTTTGGTAACGTCGCTTGGTAGTGTTATGTTGCCTCGGGTCTCCAATCTCCTCTCATCAGGCAATCAAAAGGCGGTTAACAAGTTACATGAAATGTCTTTCTTAGTGTATAACTTAGTTATCTTCCCGATGATTGCGGGGATTTTGATTGTTAACAAAGATTTTGTTAATTTTTTCCTGGGGCAAGACTTCCAAGATGCTCGCTATGCGATTGCCATCATGGCCTTTAGAATGTTCTTTATTGGCTGGACCAATATCATGGGAATTCAAATCTTGATTCCTCACAATAAGAATCGTGAATTTATGCTATCAACAACTATTCCAGCTGTTTTTAGTGTGGGCTTGAATCTCCTCTTAATCCCGCCTCTGGGCTATATTGGAGCTTCAATTGTATCTGTTGCGACTGAAGGTTTGGTCTGGCTGATTCAACTCTACTTTACACGTTCGTATCTAAAAGAGGTCAAGATTCTACCATCCATGCTAAAAATACTTCTAGCAGCACTACTGATGTACGGCGCCCTGTATTCTGCACAAGCTTTCATGCACTTCTCGTCTGTTGTGAATGTCTTGATTTATGCTGCCCTTGGCTTCCTAGTCTATGGTGGCTTGATTTTGCTCTTACGTGTCTTGGATTTTCAAGAACTAAAAAGTGTTTTAAAGAAATAAGGAGATTTTATGTACGATTATTTGATTGTCGGTGCTGGCTTGTCAGGTGCAATCTTTGCCTACGAAGCTAACAAACGTGGCAAGAAGGTGAAGGTGATTGACAAACGTGACCACATCGGTGGAAATATCTATTGCCAATCTGTTGAAGGAATCAATGTCCACAAGTATGGGGCTCATATCTTCCATACATCTAATAAAAAGGTATGGGAATATGTCAATCAGTTTGCGGAGTTTAACAATTACATCAATTCTCCTATTGCCAACTACCAAGGACATCTTTACAATCTGCCTTTCAATATGAACACTTTCTATGCTTTGTGGGGGACAAAGACACCCCAAGAAGTCAAGGACAAAATTGCTGAGCAGACGACGCACATGCAAGATGTTGAGCCAAAAAACTTAGAGGAACAAGCCATTAAGTTGATTGGTATGGATGTCTATGAAAAGCTAATCAAGGGCTACACCGAAAAGCAATGGGGGCGTTCTGCTACTGAACTACCACCCTTTATCATCAAGCGTTTACCTGTTCGATTGACCTATGATAACAATTATTTCAATGACCGTTACCAAGGGATTCCAATTGGTGGTTACAATGTCATCATCGAAAAGTTGTTGGAAGGAATCGAAGTAGAGCTTAATACAGATTTCTTTGCTGATCGGGAGAACTTGGAGGCTTCAGCAACTAAGATTGTCTTCACAGGAATGATTGATCAGTTCTTTGACTATAAGTTTGGTGAACTAGAGTATCGTAGTCTCCGTTTTGAGCATGAGATTTTGGACCAAGAAAATCATCAAGGAAATGCCGTAGTCAACTATACTGAACGTGATATTCCCTATACGCGAATCATCGAACACAAACATTTTGAGTTTGGGACTCAAGCCAAGACCGTTATTACTCGTGAATATCCAGCAGATTGGAAAAGAGGAGATGAACCTTACTATCCAATCAATGATGCCAAAAACAATGCAATTTATGAGCAGTATCTAGCAGAAGCTGAGAAAAATGGGCGCGTTATTTTCTGTGGGCGCTTGGCAGATTATAAATACTATGATATGCACGTGACTGTTGAACGTGCATTGGATGTGGTAGAAGAAGAACTAGGGAGTATCTAAGAACATCACGGATAAAGGGGAGAAAAGGTGAAATATTATCTGAAGGATTCATTTCTGCATAATGCACACGAAAAGAATGCAGGGAGTAAGGCACGAAATGACGTGGAAACTATTCTAATCTCAGAGGGTTATGAGGGGTTGGAGTTCAAGGTTGAGAATTGGTATAAGATGAATTTCTTTAAAGCTCAACAACACAAATATCGTGCGACCAAGTCTGTGTTTGATCAGTTGGAAGCTGGAGATGAATTGGTGATTCAGTTCCCTATTATCCACCATACATTTTTCATTTCACAACTCATCAAGCAGGCGCAAAAAAGAGGAGTTAAATTCTATCTGTTGATCCATGATATTGAAACCTTGCGTCATGCAGCAGGTTCAGAAGTGAAATTTCGTCATAAAGTGAGAAATTACTTTCAAGAGAAGAAAGCTCTAACGTCAGTGGATGGGATTATCGTTCATAATGATATCATGAAAAATGTTTTAGCCGGTCAAGGATTTCCGTCTGATAAAATGGTAAGCTTGGAGATTTTTGACTATCTGATTCCTAACTTTGAGGTACAAGCTCTTCCTCAAAAAAACCAACCTATTATCGTAGCTGGAAATTTGAACCCTGCAAAGTCAGGTTATCTTTATAATTTACCAGAACAACCAGCCTATAACTTGTATGGAGTAGGCTATGATGAAAGTCGTGCATTGAAAAACACCACCTACTTTGGCTCCTTTATGCCGGATGACCTCCCAGCTGCTCTTGAAGGTAGTTTTGGTTTGGTCTGGGACGGAGACAGCTCAGAAACCTGCCAAGGTTCTTACGGAAACTATCTACGCTTTAACAACTCGCACAAGGCCTCTCTCTACTTAGCTTCAGGTTTTCCCCTAATAGTCTGGAAAGAGTCGGCTCTCGCACATTTTGTTCTGGATAAAGAGTGTGGTCTAGCAGTTGATTCTCTACACGACCTCCAAAAAGTACTAGATGATTTGACACTTCAAGACTACAAGGAACTTTCAGAACAAGCTAGGAAAGTTGGAGCTGCTCTTCGAGATGGAGCCTATTTAAAAGCTGCCTTATCCAAATTGAAGTAAATTCCTTAGGGAATTTGGGACAAAATGAAATATAATATAGGATAGGTAATTAGCCAGAAAGGAAACCTATTATGAAAGGTATTATTCTTGCGGGTGGTTCGGGAACGCGCCTGTACCCACTTACTCGAGCTGCGTCAAAACAGCTGATGCCGGTTTATGATAAACCAATGATTTACTATCCTTTGTCAACCTTGATGTTGGCTGGGATTAAGGACATTTTGATCATCTCAACACCACAGGATTTACCCCGTTTTAAGGATCTGCTCTTGGATGGTTCCGAATTTGGAATCAAGCTTTCCTATGCGGAACAGCCAAATCCAGATGGACTTGCTCAGGCTTTTCTAATTGGTGAAGAATTTATCGGCGACGATAGTGTTGCTTTGATCTTGGGCGATAATATCTATCATGGGCCTGGTTTGAGCAAAATGCTTCAAAAGGCAGCTAAGAAAGAGAAGGGTGCGACTGTGTTTGGCTACCAAGTGAAGGATCCAGAGCGTTTTGGTGTGGTCGAGTTTGATACAGACATGAATGCTATTTCCATAGAAGAAAAACCGGAGAATCCTCGCTCTAACTATGCAGTGACAGGTCTTTATTTCTATGACAATGATGTTGTGGAGATTGCCAAACAGATCAAACCGAGTGCTCGTGGCGAGTTGGAAATCACAGATGTTAACAATGCTTATTTGAAGCGTGGAGATCTTTCTGTTGAGGTGATGGGCCGTGGTTTTGCCTGGTTGGATACTGGGACACACGAGAGCTTGTTAGAGGCTTCCCAATATATCGAAACGGTTCAACGAATGCAAAATCTCCAGGTTGCAAATCTGGAAGAAATTGCCTATCGAATGGGTTATATCAGCCGTGAAGATGTGCTGAAGTTGGCGCAACCTCTCAAGAAGAATGAATACGGGCAATACTTGCTCCGTTTGATTGGAGAAATCTAGATGACAGATAATTTTTTCGGCAAAACACTTGCAGTGCACAAGATTGATGCCATTCCAGGTTTGTTAGAGTTCGACATTCCGGTTCATGGTGACAATCGTGGCTGGTTTAAGGAAAATTTTCAGAAAGAAAAGATGCTACCGCTTGGTTTTCCTGAAAGCTTCTTTGCTGAAGGAAAACTGCAAAACAATGTCAGCTTTTCTCGCAAAAATGTTCTTCGAGGTCTCCATGCTGAACCTTGGGACAAGTATATCTCAGTAGCAGATGGTGGCAAGGTTCTGGGTTCTTGGGTTGACCTACGTGAAGGTGAGACTTTTGGAAATGTTTATCAGACCGAGATTGATGCAAGTAAGGGAATCTTTGTCCCTCGTGGCGTAGCCAATGGCTTCCAAGTCCTCTCGGATACAGTTTCTTATAGCTATCTGGTCAATGACTACTGGGCACTTGAACTCAAGCCTAAATATGCTTTTGTCAACTATGCAGACCCAGCTTTGGGCATCCAGTGGGAAAACCTAGCAGAAGCAGAAGTTTCGGAAGCAGATAAACATCATCCACTGCTTAAGGATGTCAAACCACTAAGAAAAGAAGATTTGTAAAAAAATTAGGGAATAAAAATGACTGAATACAAAAATATCATCGTGACAGGTGGGGCTGGTTTTATCGGTTCTAACTTTGTTCATTATGTCTATAACAACTTCCCAGATGTCCATGTGACAGTGCTGGACAAGCTGACTTATGCGGGTAATCGTGCCAATATTGAAGCAATTTTAGGTAATCGTGTTGAGTTGGTTGTTGGAGATATTGCAGATGCAACCTTGGTCGATAAGCTAGCTGCTCAAGCAGATGCCATTGTTCACTATGCGGCAGAAAGCCATAATGACAACTCGCTCAATGATCCGAGTCCATTTATCCACACCAACTTCATTGGGACTTACACTCTTTTGGAAGCAGCTCGTAAATACGACCTTCGTTTCCACCATGTGTCAACTGACGAAGTCTATGGTGACCTACCTCTGCGTGAAGATTTGCCAGGTCATGGAGAAGGTCCAGGTGAGAAATTTACGGCTGAAACCAAGTACAATCCCAGCTCTCCTTACTCATCAACCAAGGCGGCTTCAGACTTGATTGTCAAAGCTTGGGTGCGCTCATTTGGTGTCAAAGCGACTATTTCCAACTGTTCAAATAACTATGGTCCTTACCAGCACATCGAGAAGTTCATCCCGCGCCAAATCACCAATATCTTGAGCGGTATCAAGCCAAAACTCTACGGTGAAGGTAAGAATGTCCGTGACTGGATTCACACCAATGACCATTCATCAGGGGTTTGGACGATTCTGACAAAGGGTCAAATCGGCGAAACTTACTTGATTGGTGCGGATGGTGAGAAGAACAATAAAGAAGTGCTGGAGCTGATCCTCAAGGAAATGGGACAACCTGCTGACGCTTATGATCACGTGACAGATCGAGCTGGTCACGACCTCCGCTATGCTATCGATGCTAGCAAGCTCCGTGATGAATTAGGGTGGAAGCCAGAGTTTACCAACTTTGAAGCAGGTCTCAAAGAGACCATTAAGTGGTACACAGACAACCAAGACTGGTGGAAATCTGAAAAAGAAGCAGTCGAGGCTAACTATGCCAAGACGCAACAAGTAATTAAGTAACCAGATACTAAAAAGCAAGAGACTTTGAGTTCTCTTGCTTTTTATGTATGTCGTAATCTGTTATTTTCTTACTTCTTGTTTATAAAACTCTTTAAGGGCATCTTGCCAGGTTGGAATGACGAAACCTGTCGCCTTCGCTTTGGCCAAACTCATGGTTGAATTGAGGGGACGTTTAGCCTTGGCAGGAAACTTGCTGGAGTCTACTGGAACTACTTCAACATCACTGTCCTTAAGAATCTCGACAGCGAAGTCATACCAAGTGGTATCTTCAGTGGAGTCATTTGATAAGTGGTAGTAGCCATACTCTTTTTGATTATCAGTCAGGTAGGTCATGAACTCAGCCAAGGTACGTGTCCAAGTTGGGCGGCCGTGTTGGTCGTTGACAACAGTGAGAGTTTTATGGGTTTTGGCAAGATTTTGCATTGTAAAGACAAAGTTCTTGCCATAATTTCCAAAGACCCAAGCAGTGCGGATGATATAATACTGTGAGGTAAGGTTTTCAACAAGTTCCTCACCCATTCGCTTGGTCCGTCCGTACTCTGTTTGCGGATCAGGTAGGTCATCAACTTCCCATTCTTGTCCGACGGGTTTCTTCCCATCAAAGACGTAGTCTGTTGAGATATAGACCAGAGTAGCTCCGTATTTCTCAGAGGCCTTGACTACATTTTCAGTTCCAGTTACGTTGATGGCAAAATCCAGTTCTTTTCCCTCATCTTCTGCCGCATCAACAGCAGTATAAGCTGCACAATGATAGACCAGAGTTGGATTAACCTCGGCAAAGACTCTCTCAACCATTTCAGCATTAGTGATATCCATTTCGGCCACATCTACTGCAACATAGTCCACATTTCGTTCATCTAGTAAATAACGTAGTTCGGTACCGAGTTGACCATTTGCACCTGTAATTAATATCATTGTCTTCTCCTTAACTTTTCTTCTATCTAATCATAGCAAAAAAATGATAAAAAATCTGATTTTCGGCCCTTGTTTTGCTGGTTTAAGATATAAAAATATAGTATTAGAGAATAATAATTTTATAATAGAAAACATATTTTTCAGAATTTACCAAAGTAATTCAAAAATTCTGAAAATTTTATTGACATGTTTCTGAAAAGGGACTATAATGGGGTGAAAGTTTTAAAGGAGAAAACAATGAAAAGTTCAAAACTACTTGCCCTTGCGGGTGTGACGTTATTGGCAGCTGCGACTCTTGCGGCCTGCTCTGGATCAAGTTCAAATGCTAAAGGTGAGAAAACATTCTCATACATTTACGAAACGGATCCTGATAACCTAAACTATTTGACAACTGGTAAGGCAGCTACAGCAAATATTACGAGCAACGTTATTGATGGCTTACTTGAAAATGACCGCTACGGTAACTTTGTACCATCTATGGCTGAGGATTGGTCTGTATCTAAGGATGGATTGACTTACACGTATACACTCCGAAAGGATGCAAAATGGTATACATCTGAAGGTGAGGAATATGCAGAAGTTAAAGCTCAAGACTTTGTAACTGGTCTTAAGTATGCTGCTGATAAGAAATCAGATGGTCTTTACCTGGTTCAGGAATCTATCAAGGGATTGGATGCCTATGTCAAAGGAGAAATTACAGATTTTTCTCAAGTAGGAATCAAAGCTCTTGATGATTATACCGTTCAATACACATTGAACAAGCCAGAAAGTTTCTGGAATTCTAAGACAACAATGGGTGTTCTGGCTCCTGTTAATGAAGAATTTTTGAACTCTAAAGGGGATGACTTTGCTAAAGGTACAGACCCAAGCAGTATTCTCTACAATGGACCATTCTTACTCAAATCAATCGTAGCCAAATCATCAGTCGAGTTCGAAAAGAATCCAAACTATTGGGATAAAGACAATGTCCATCTTGATAAAGTGAAATTATCCTTCTGGGATGGCCAAGATACTAATAAGCCAACTGAAGCTTTCAAAGACGGTAGCTTTACAATGGCTCGTCTCTTCCCAACAAGTGCTAGTTACTCAGAGACTGAAAAAACATTCAAAGACAATATCGTTTATACCCAACAAGATTCTACTACTTATTTAGTAGGCACAAATATCGATCGTCAGTCTTATAAGTACACTTCTAAGACAACAGATGAGGAAAAAACATCAACCAAGAAGGCCCTTTTGAATAAGGACTTCCGTCAAGCTATTGCATTTGGTTTTGATAGAACAGCCTACGCTTCTCAAGTAAATGGTGCAAGCGGGGCTACTAAACTGCTTCGTAACTTATTTGTTCCCCCTACATTTGTACAGGCAGATGGGAAAAACTTTGGGGAATTAGTTAAGGAAAAATTGGTGACCTATGGAGATGAGTGGAGTAACGTAAACTTGGATGATGCCCAAGATGGACTCTACAATCCTGACAAAGCCAAAGCAGAATTCGCTAAAGCTAAGACAGCCCTTCAAGCGGAAGGTGTGAAATTCCCAATCCACTTGGATATGCCTGTAGATCAAACCAATACAACAAAAGTTCAACGTGTTCAATCTTTTAAACAGTCAGTTGAAGAAAATCTAGGATCAGATAATGTGGTTATCGATATCCAACAGCTCCAAAAAGACGATGTTCAAAACATTACCTACTTCGCTGAAACTGCGGCTGGAGAAGACTGGGATATCTCAGATAACGTGGGTTGGTCTCCAGACTATATCGATCCATCTACTTATCTTGATATTATCAAACCATCTGTAGGGGAAAATACAAAGACTTACCTAGGATTTGACTCAGGAACAAACAACGCTGCGGCTAAGCAAGTTGGTTTAGAAGATTACGAAAAAATGGTTGTGGAAGCTGGGGAAGAAACTACTGACGTTTCAAAACGTTATGAAAAATATGCTGCTGCCCAAGCTTGGTTGACAGACAGTGCCTTGCTCATCCCAACAACTTCTCAAACTGGTCGTCCAATGTTGTCTAAGATGGTTCCATTTACACTTCCATTTGCATACTCTGGTAACAAGGGTATGAGTGAAGCCCTTTTGTACAAATATCTAGAAGTACAAGATAAGGCAGTGACAACAGAAGAATACCAAAAAGCTCAAGAAAAATGGTTGAAAGAAAAAGAAGAGTCAAATAAAAAGGCCCAAGAAGATCTCGCAAACCATGTGAAATAACTTTAAAAAAGTAAAGGATTTAGCCATCGACATGATGGTTAAGTCCTTTTTTATCTTGGTATAAGTCCCTGAATGATTAGAGATAGGATTTTTCAGAAAAGAGAAAATTTTAGTGAATTTTACCTATTTCCTATTGCTTTCTGATCTTTTATTTGTTATATTAAAAGTACAATTATTTTTTATTTAGAACAGTTAAGCTTAGCACTTTCAGAGAAAGGAGTATTTTTTAAAAAAGAAATGTAAACGCTTACTGGAAAATGAAAGGATTTAGGAGTTCATGGATAAACGATTTTTTGAAAAACGCTGTAAGTTCAGTATTCGTAAGTTTACGCTTGGAGTAGCTTCGGTGATGATTGGAGCGACTTTCTTCGCAGCTAGCCCAGTATTGGCTGATCAAGCAACAGTTGGTTCTACAACTAATTTGCCAAGTGAATTAGCTGATTTGGATAAGAAGGCTAGTGATGAGGGGCACGATTTTGACAAGGAAGCTGCCGCTCAAAATCCTGGTTCAGCTGAGACTACAGAAGGTCCACAAACAGAAGAAGAGTTGTTGGCTCAAGAAAAAGAAAAGTCTGAAAAGTCAAGCAATCTGCCAAAAGAATTAGAAGATAAGTTGGAGAAAGCCGAAGACAATGGGCGCGAAGTTGACAAGGATCAATTGGCCCAAGATACAGGGAAGCTCGTCCCAGAAGATGTGGCTAAGACTACCAATGGGGAATTAAACTATGGCGCGACTGTTAAGATTAAGACGCCATCAGGAGAAGGTAGCGGTATTGTCGTTGCTAAAGACCTTGTCTTGACGGTTTCTCATAACTTTATCAAGGACAGCCAAGACGGCAATATCCGTAAGGTTGTGGATAATGACCAAGGGGATGGAGATATCTATAGCATCTCTTATCCAGGATTGCCAGATGTCAAGTTTAGTAAGAAAGATATCATTCATTGGGATCGTGAAGGCTACCTGAAGGGCTTCAAAAATGATTTGGCCCTTGTGAGATTGCGTACAGTTCTAGAAAATACGCCTGTTGAAGTAACTAAAAAGCCAGTTGTTAAGAAAATTGGAGATAAACTCCATGTCTTTGGTTATCCAGAAGGGAAATTGAATCCGATTGTCAATACTACAGTTGATTTTGCGGAACCATACGGAGAAGGTGTCCAAGGGATTGGTTACCAAGGAGGAAAACCGGGCGCTAGTGGTGGCGGTATCTTTGATACAGAAGGCAAACTAGTCGGTGTTCACCAAAATGGTGTAGTTGGAAAACGGAGCGGAGGCATTCTCTTCTCACCAGCTCAACTAAAATGGATCCAAGACCACATGAAGGGAATTTCAAGTGTGAAACCAGCAGACTTGGAAGAGAAAGAAAAACCGGCTGAAGAAAAACCAAAAGAGAATAAACCTGCAGCTGCGAAATCTGAAACACCTAAGACAGTAACTCCTGAATGGCAAACAGTAGCGAATAAAGAGCAACAAGGAACCGTCACTATTCGTGAAGAAAAGGGTGTTCGCTACAATCAATTGTCTTCAACGGCCCAAAATGACAATGATGGCAAACCAGCCTTGTTTGAAAAACAAGGATTGACAGTTGACGCTAATGGAAATGCGACAGTTGATTTAACCTTCAAAGATGATTCTGAAAAGGGCAAATCACGCTTTGGTATCTTCTTGAAATTTAAAGATACCAAGAACAATGTTTTTGTTGGATATGACCAAGGTGGCTGGTTCTGGGAGTATAAATCTCCAACCGATAGCACCTGGTATAAGGGGGGCCGTGTAGCAGCGCCTGAGACAGGATCAATTAACCGCCTATCAATTACCCTCAAGTCAGATGGACAACTCAATGCAACGAATAATGATGAGAAACTTTTTGATACGGTCACTTTGCCAGCAGCTGTTAATGAAACTCTCAAAAATGAGAAGAAAATCGTCCTAAAAGCTGGTTCCTATGGCAATGAGCGTACAGTTGTCAGCGTTAAAACAGACAATCAAGAAGGTGTAAAATCAGATGATACTCCTGCCCAGAAAGAAACAGGTCCGGTCGTTGACGATAGCAAGGTGACTTATGATACGATCCAGTCTAAGGTACTCAAGGCAGTGATTGACCAAGCCTTCCCACGTATTAAAGAATACAGTTTGAACGGGCATACCTTGCCAGGACAAGTCCAACAATTCAATAAAGTATTTATCAACAAACACGAAGTCACACCTGAAGTTACTTACAAAAAAATCAATGAGACAACAGCAGAATACTTGATGAAGCTTCGCGATGATGCTCACTTAATCAATGCAGAAATGACAGTTCGTTTGCAAGTTGTGGACAATCAATTGCACTTTGATGTGACCAAGATTGTCAACCATAATCAAGTCACTCCAGGTCAAAAGATTGATGATGAAAGAAAGCTGCTTTCTTCTATTAGTTTCCTTGGTAATGCTTTAGTCTCTGTTTCGAGTGAGCAAGCTGGTGCTAAGTTTGATGGGGCAACCATGTCAAACAATACCCATGTCAGCGGTGATGACCATATCGATGTAACCAATCCAATGAAGGATTTGGCTAAGGGTTACATGTATGGATTTGTTTCTACAGACAAGCTTGCTGCAGGTGTTTGGAGCAATTCTCAAAACAGCTACGGTGGAGGTTCTTATGACTGGACTCGTTTGACAGCCTATAAGGAAACAGTTGGGAATGCCAACTATGTAGGAATCCACAGCTCTGAATGGCAATGGGAAAAAGCTTATAAGGGCATTGTCTTCCCAGAGTACACCAAGGAACTTCCAAGTGCCAAGGTTGTTATCACTGAAGATGCCAATGCGGATAATAAAGTCGACTGGCAAGATGGTGCCATTGCTTATCGTAGCATCATGAACAACCCTCAAGGTTGGGAAAAAGTTAAGGATATCACTGCTTACCGTATCGCGATGAACTTTGGCTCACAAGCCCAAAACCCATTCCTTATGACCTTGGATGGTATCAAGAAAATCAATCTCCACACAGATGGTCTTGGGCAAGGTGTTCTCCTTAAAGGTTATGGTAGTGAAGGTCATGACTCTGGACACTTGAACTATGCTGATATTGGTAAACGTATTGGTGGTGTCGAAGACTTCAAGACCTTGATTGAAAAAGCGAAGAAATATGGAGCTCATCTAGGTATCCACGTGAACGCTTCTGAGACTTATCCTGAGTCTAAATACTTTAATGAAAATATTCTTCGTAAGAATCCAGATGGAAGCTACAGCTATGGTTGGAACTGGTTAGACCAAGGTATCAACATCGATGCTGCTTATGACTTGGCGCATGGACGCTTGGCTCGCTGGGAAGACTTGAAGAAAAAACTTGGTGAAGGTCTCGACTTTATCTATGTGGACGTATGGGGCAATGGTCAATCAGGTGATAACGGTGCCTGGGCTACCCACGTTCTTGCTAAAGAAATCAACAAACAAGGCTGGCGTTTTGCGATTGAGTGGGGCCATGGTGGTGAATACGACTCTACCTTCCAACACTGGGCAGCTGACTTGACCTATGGTGGCTACACTAATAAAGGTATCAACAGTGCTATCACCCGCTTTATCCGCAACCACCAAAAAGATTCTTGGGTTGGGGACTACAGAAGTTACGGTGGTGCAGCCAACTACCCACTTCTAGGTGGCTACAGCATGAAAGACTTTGAAGGCTGGCAAGGAAGAAGCGACTACAATGGCTATGTGACTAACCTCTTTGCCCATGACGTCATGACTAAGTACTTCCAACACTTCACTGTAAGTAAATGGGAAAATGGTACACCAGTTACCATGACCGACAACGGTAGCACCTATAAATGGACACCAGAAATGAAGGTTGAGCTAGTCGATGCAGCAGGTAACAAGGTTGTTGTGACTCGTAAGTCAAACGATGTCAATAGCCCACTATACCGTGAACGTACAGTAACGCTCAATGGACGTGTCATCCAAGATGGTTCAGCTTACTTGACTCCTTGGAACTGGGATGCGAATGGTAAGAAACTTCCTACTGATAAGGAAAAAATGTACTACTTCAATACGCAATCCGGTGCAACAACTTGGACCCTTCCGAGTGATTGGGCAAATAGCAAGGTTTACCTTTACAAGCTAACGGACCAAGGTAAGACAGAAGAGAAAGAACTCACTGTAACAGATGGCAAGATTACCCTAGACCTTCTAGCTAATCAACCATACGTTCTTTACCGTTCAAAACAAACCAATCCTGAAATGTCATGGAGCGAAGGCATGCATATCTATGACCAAGGATTTAACAGCGGAACCTTGAAACACTGGACTATTTCAGGAGATGCATCTAAAGCAGAAATCGTTAAGTCTCAAGGTGCAAACGATATGCTTCGTATCCAAGGCAATAAGAGCAAGGTAAGCCTTACTCAGAAACTGACTGACTTGAAACCAAATACCAAGTATGCTGTTTATGTAGGTGTCGATAACCGTAGTAATGCTAAGGCAAGTATCACTGTGAATACTGGTGAAAAAGAAGTGACTACTTATACCAATAAGTCACTCGCTCTCAACTATATCAAAGCTTATGCTCATAACAATCGTCGTGACAATGCTACAGTTGACAATACAAGTTACTTCCAAAATATGTACGCCTTCTTTACAACTGGATCTGACGTATCAAATGTCACTCTGACATTGAGTCGTGAAGCTGGTGATGAAGCAACTTACTTTGATGAAATTCGTACCTTTGAAAATAATTCAAGCATGTACGGAGACAAGCATGATACAGGTCAAGGAACCTTCAAACAAGACTTTGAAAATGTAGCTCAAGGAATCTTCCCATTTGTAGTAGGTGGTGTCGAAGGTGTTGAAGATAACCGCACTCACTTGTCTGAAAAACACGATCCATATACACAGCGTGGTTGGAACGGTAAGAAAGTCGATGATGTTATCGAAGGGAATTGGTCATTGAAGACAAATGGGCTAGTGAGCCGTCGTAACTTGGTTTACCAAACTATTCCGCAAAACTTCCGCTTTGAAGCTGGTAAGACTTATCGTGTAACCTTTGAATACGAAGCAGGATCAGACAATACCTATGCCTTTGTAGTTGGTAAGGGAGAATTCCAGTCAGGTCGTCGTGGTAGTCAAGCAAGCAACTTGGAAATGCATGAATTGCCAAATACTTGGACAGACTCTAAGAAAGCCAAGAAGGCAACCTTCCTCGTGACAGGTGCAGAAACAGGCGATACTTGGGTAGGTATCTACTCAACTGGAAATGCAAGCAATACTCGTGGTGATTCTGGTGGAAATGCCAACTTCCGTGGTTACAACGACTTCATGATGGATAATCTTCACATCGAAGAAATTACCCTAACAGGTAAGATGTTGACAGAAAATGCTCTGAAGAACTACTTGCCAACGGTTGCCATGACTAACTATACGAAAGAGTCTATGGATGCTTTGAAAGAGGCGGTCTTTAACCTCAGCCAAGCAGATGATGACATTAGCGTAGAAGAAGCGCGTGCAGAGATTGCCAAGATTGAAGCCTTGAAGAATGCTTTGGTTCAGAAGAAAACAGCCTTGGTAGCAGAAGACTTTGAAAGTTTGGATGCGCCAGCTCAACCAGGTGAAGGTCTAGAGAATGCCTTTGATGGAAATGTGTCTAGTCTATGGCATACATCTTGGAATGGTGGAGATGTAGGAAAGCCTGCAACCATGGTCTTGAAAGAACCAACTGAAATCACTGGACTTCGTTATGTTCCACGTGCATCTGATTCAAATGGAAACTTGCGAGATGTGAAACTGGTTGTCACAGATGAGTCTGGCAAGGAACATACCTTTACCGTAACAGATTGGCCAAATAACAACAAGCCAAAAGACATTGACTTTGGTAAGACAATCAAGGCTAAGAAAATTGTCCTTACTGGTATCAAGACTTACGGAGATGGTGGCGATAAATACCAATCTGCAGCGGAACTCATCTTTACCCGTCCACAGGTAGCAGAAACACCGCTTGACATGTCTAGCTATGAAGCAGCTTTGGCTAAGGCGCAGAAATTAACAGACAAAGACAATCAAGAGGAAGTAGCTAGCGTTCAGGCAAGCATGAAATATGCGACGGATAACCATCTCTTGACGGAAAGAATGGTTGCCTACTTCGCAGACTATCTCAACCAATTAAAAGATTCTGCTACGAAACCAGACGCTCCAACAAGTAGCAAGGGAGAAGAACAACCACCAGTTCTTGATGTACCTGAGTTCAAAGGCGGCGTCAATGCAACAGAAGCAGCTGTACATGAGGTTCCTGAGTTCAAGGGCGGCGTTAATGCGGTCCAAGCCTTGGTTCACGAATTACCAGAATACAAAGGTGGAGCCAATGCGGTTCTAGCAGCTGCAAATGAAGTTCCAGAGTACAAAGGTGGAGCCAATGCAGTTGAGGCCTTGGTGAATGAAAAGCCAGCCTACACAGGTGTATTGGCTACAGCTGGAGATCAAGCAGCTCCAACTGTTGAAAAACCTGAGTACCCGCTCACTCCAAGTCCAGTAGCTGATACCAAAACTCCGGGAGCTAAAGATGAAGAAAAACTACCTGCTACAGGAGAGCACAGCTCAGAAGTAGCCCTCTTCTTAGCAAGTGTGAGCATCGCTTTATCTGCTGCGGTTCTTGCGACAAAACGTAAAGAAGAGTAATGAGATTTGATTTCAGCAGTTCAAAGCAACTCGAATCAAAAAGGAACAAACAGCCGGAGAGGACCTCTTGGTTCTCTCCTTTTTCAAAGGAGAAATGATACCGCTTACTCATGTATGCGGATGAAAGGAATAGGAGAAAGATGGATAGACATTTTTTTGAGAAACGCTGTCACTATAGTATAAGAAAATTTGCAATCGGTGCAGCCTCCGTTATGATTGGTGCTAGTATCTTTGGCGCCAATATGGTTCAGGCGGCAGAAACAGCAACACCTTCAGAGACAGAGGGAAGTATCACTCATGTTCAAGCCTTGGATAAGTTACCAGATGATTTAGCCGCTGCGCTTGAAAAAGCAGATGCAGAAGCTGCAACAGAAGCAAGTCATGAAGAAACTCCAGCGACAGATGAGGGAACCAATCTTGCAGCAAGTGAAGAGGCAAAACCAGAGACAAGTCCTGCAAGTCCCAAGCCAGCAGAAACGCTGAAACCGGTTGAAACACCAAAGGCAGACAATAAACCAGCTGAAACCACTACACCAGCAGTAAAACCAGCTGAAAAGACAATCGAAGATAGAGAAGATGTCAACCATCTCGAGGGTGCTACTGCTCAGGCGAGCAACCATGAGACTGGTACCAACTTTACTGCAGATAAGGCTATCGATGGAGATGACAATACCCGTTGGGCTACAGATAGAGATGCAGTAAAACCAACTTTTGAATTAACTCTTCCAAAAACTACCCTCATCAAGCATGTAGAAATTGACTGGGATCGTCGTCTTCGTAATGGGCAAAATGACCCTAATATCAAATCTTGGAGTCTCTATTACGCAGGCCAAGAAGACGTGGGCGCTAACGGAGAAAAACAATGGAAACTCGCTCATACCAAGACTGGAGAACCTGTTTTAGATGAGAAAGTTGACCTAGCTGAAAGTATCAAAGCTAAGTATCTTAAGTTAGAAATTAACGACTACCAAGCTGGTACAATGAACTGGAGAAACGTTGGTATCCAAGAAATTCGAGCTTATTCGAATATTCCTGATACAAGTAAGGTAACGGATATCCGCCAAGTAACCGAACTAACAGTAGCAGAAGATGGACAGTCTCTTGTCTTACCAACTTTACCAGGGAAAGTTAGCCTTATCGGAAGCAACAAGCAAGGTGTGATTGACCTTCAAAATCACATCCATAAACCTCTAACAGATCAACGCGTCAAGGTCATGGTCCAACAAATCAGAGACAGTCATACTTTCACTAAGGAATTTGAAGTAGTCATCAAGGGTCTACATCAGAACGAGGGTGTAGGTGTCAAACCAAAAGTAGCACCAGCTGTTCAACAATGGTATGGGAAAGAAGGCCAATCTTCTATCACTTCAGATACAGTCCTTGCGACAGGTGATTCTGGCTTTGATCAGGCAGCAACCTTCTACCAGTCAGACCTTGCTAGCCGTGGATTGGAACTAGCAACAGGTGACAAGCAAGCTCAAAAACGAATCGAATTTAAAAAGGTTGAAAACAAAGGTTATGGCAAGGAAGGCTATGGCATCACTATCCAAGATGATGTGATTACCATCGAAGCTGCCACAAACACAGGAGCCTTCTACGCCACTCGGACTCTTCTTCAAATGGGAGAAAGTAACCTCCAAAATGGCGAAATTCGCGATTTCCCAAGTTTCAGCCACCGTGGCTTTATGCTAGATACAGGTCGTAAATTTATCCCTTATGACACTCTTGTAGACATCATGCTCAACATGGCTTACTACAAGATGAACGACTTGCAGTTGCACCTCAACGATAACTATATCTTCCTAAAGGAACACTTGGCAGGTAAGAATTTAAGTCCAGAAGAACAACTCAAGTATGTACTTGAACACGCTAAGACTGGTTTCCGTGTGGAGACAGACATTGTCGGTAAGAATGATCAAAAATTGACTTCAGATGAGCATTATACCAAGGAAGAAATGCAAAATCTGATTAAACTTGCCAAGGCCTTGCATATCAATCTAGTGCCAGAAATTGACACACCAGGTCATGCACTATCATTTGTCAAAGTCCGCCCAGACCTCATGTATCAAGGTAGTTTGAGTGATTATGCTGGCAAACACAATGTTGAACGTGTTGCAATGCTCGACCTAGATAATAAATACGATGAAACGCTAGCTTTTGTCAAATCAGTTTATGACAAACTCCTCGATGGTCCAGATGCACCGCTTCATGGCGTATCTACTGTTCATATCGGAACGGATGAATACTATGGTAGCCGCGAAAGCTATCGCCGCTATGTCAATGATTTGACCCAATATATCAAGTCTAAAGGCTATACCCCTCGTATCTGGGGTTCGCTCAGTGCGAAACGAGGGAACACCCCTGTTGATTGGAACGGAGTAGAGGTTGATATCTGGAGTATCGGATGGCAACGACCAAATGAAGCCATTGCTCAGGGAGCTAAAATTATCAACATCACAGATGTACCGACCTATAGTGTGCCAAGTGGAAGCAATAGTCAAGCAGCTTACGGGGACTATGCTAACTACGAACGTCAGTACAATAGCTGGACACCGAATGATTTTAGAACAGGTGGAGGTCCACTTCTACCAGCTTCTCATCCAAGTATCCTTGGTGGTGGTCACGCAGTTTGGAATGATAATATCGACCTTCATGAAACCGGTTTGACCTCTTATAACATCTTCAAACGCTTCTTCAAGAGCATGCAAACCACTGCAGAACGCACCTGGGGATCTGACCGTGCAGCTGCGACCTTTGCAGAACGTACCCTACCAACGAGCCCTTATGCGCCACAGTCAAATCCTGATAAAGAGATTAATCAAAGCGACTTGTTTACCATCAATCCTGAAACAGTGAAGAACTATGCAAGCAAGAAGGTGAAGGCAAGCGAACAGGGATTGGCCTTTGAGAAAGATAGCAGTATCGAAGGCTTGGCTGGTGATGTTGGTCCAAGTCACGTCTTGAAGTTTGATGTAACTGTCACTGGAGACGGGGAACAAACCTTCTCAACAAGTGGGGACAACCGTATCTATCTAGCTGATAAAGACGGCTACCTTGCTTATCAATTTGAACAGTTCCATATCCAATTCAATAAAAAACTTGAAAAGAACAAACGTTATCAAATCTCCATCGTAACCAAACCACAATCTACAGAAGTCTATGTGGATGGTGAAAAGATTGAGCGTATTGCAAATCCAGCCCACCCTCGCTTTGCCCACAATAGCTTGGTACTACCGCTTGAAAGCATCGGTGGATTCAAAGGAATCTTGCATAGTGCAGAGTTGTCAGACAAACCATTTGTAAATCCTCGTTTGATTTCAAATGATAAAATTACTGCAACCGCAAGCAGTCAGCAACTTCCAGGAAACGAGACTGAAGGCGCTGTTGAAAAGGCCTTTGACAATGATCCAAATACCTTCTGGCATACTAAATGGACTGGTGACACTGGGCCATACACCCTTACTATGACCTTGAAAGAAGCAGAAAAAGTCAATGGCTTGACGTATCTCCCACGTCCAGGTGGTGGAAATGGTGTTGTGACGCGCTACGAAATCTACGCACAAAAAGATGGCCAAATGGTCAAGGTTTCAGAAGGAAGCTGGGACAACAACGCCCAAGAAAAAACAGTCAACTTTGCGGCGGTACATACCAACAAGATTGAGTTGAAAGTATTGGAAGGCGTTGGTGGTTTTGCAAGTGCGGCTGAAGTTCATCTATTGAAACCTGTCAAAGAAGAGCAAGAAACGCCTGCACCAAGTCAACCAGAAAAACCAACTACACCTGAAAAACCAAAAGTAGAGCAAACAGGTGATGGAACAGTTGAATTGGCAGATCAATTCACTGCAAGTAAACCAGCTAGTGAAGACAGCATTGCAGCTGCCAGCAAGAGCGCAGACTATCTCAAGAAAGAGTACAAGGTCTTCCCAACGCCACAAAAAGTGACTTATGGCGAAGGTGTTACAGCCCTTCGTAAGCAAGTCAATCTGGTTATGGGCGATCAACTCGATATCTATACTCGTAATCGCTTGAAGAGTGTCTTGCAGGACAATCAAGTATCTTATACAACTGGTAAGGCAGCAATCGCTGGCGCAACCAATATCTATCTTGGGGTGCATGGACAAGGCTCACAAGCAGAGCAAAACTTGTCCAATGTTTCAGCAGGTCTCTTTGACAAGATTGACGCCTATGTCTTGAGCATCAAGGATAACTCGATTTCCATCGTCGGAAAAGACACAGATGCGGTCTTCTATGGTTTGACAACCTTGAAACATATGCTCAAGGAAAGCCAAGTACCAGTCCTTCGCAATGTGACAGTAGAAGATTACGCAGAGCTCAAGAACCGTGGTTTTATCGAAGGTTACTATGGAAACCCATGGTCGAATGCAGATCGTGCAGAACTCATGCGTTTTGGTGGCGATTTGAAATTGAACCAATACTTCTTTGCACCAAAAGATGATCCATACCACAACAAGAAATGGCGAGAACTCTATCCGGAAGAAAAACTAGCTGAAATCCGTGAACTTGCTCGTGTCGGAAATCAAAGTAAAACACGCTATGTCTGGACCATCCATCCATTCATGAACAACCGCATCCGCTTTGGCAATGAAGCGGACTACCAAGAAGACCTGGCTACCATCAAAGCCAAATTTACCCAGTTGATGAAAGTGGGTGTCCGCGAATTTGGTATCCTAGCAGATGATGCTCCAAGTCCAGTCGGAGGCTACAATAGCTACAACCGCTTGATGCAAGATATGACCAAGTGGTTGACTGAAATGCAGGGAACTTATAGCGGTCTTCGTAAAGAAATGATCTTTGTTCCTGGACAGTATTGGGGTAATGGACGTGAGGATGAGTTGAAATCCCTCAATGAAAATCTCCCAAGTTCAACATCCATGACCTTGACGGGTGGTAAGATTTGGGGTGAAGTCTCTGAAAGCTTCCTTTCAACTCTCAAGAACAATCTATCCGCAGGTGGCAAGACCTATCGCCCAGTTTCACTTTGGATTAACTGGCCTGTAACAGATAACTCTAAACAACACTTGATTCTAGGTGGTGGTGAGAAATTCCTTCATCCAAATGTGGATCCAAGCTTGCTATCTGGTATCATGTTGAACCCAATGCAACAGTCTGAGCCATCTAAGATTGCCCTCTTTTCAGGAGCTCAATACTCATGGAAACAGTGGAAATCAGAAGAAGAAGCTAAGAAAATCAATGATATTGCCTTCAACTTTGTAGAAAATGGTCATTTTGAAGATAGCAAGGTATCAGCAGCCTTCCGCGAACTTGGTAAGCACATGATCAACCAAAACATGGATAATCGTGTCGTCAAACTAGAAGAATCTGTAGACTTGGCTCCAAAATTAACAGACTTCATGACCAAGCTCAAAGCAGGTCAGGATGTGACTGCCGAACGTGCAGCCTTGCGAGCTGAATTTGCCAAGATTAAAGATGCAGCCGAACTTTATAAAGCATCAGGCGATAAAAAAATGGTTGCCCAAATCCACTATTGGTTGGATAATGCAATCGACCAAATGAATGCCCTCGATGCCTTCCTTACAGGAACTGAAGCCATGGCTACAAACGATGCAGCCAAACTTTGGGATAGCTACTATAAAGGTTTGAAATTGTACGAACAGTCTCAAACTCACACCTTCCATTATGTAGACCATATGGAAAAAGCTGAATTGGGTGTTCAACATATTCGTCCATTTATCCTATCCCTGAAAGAAGTTCTAGCGTCTGAAGTTCAAAAAGTCTTGCACCCAGACCAAATCATCAGTACCTTTATTACCAATCGAACAGGTGTAGAGGGTGGTTTGGCAGAAGTAACGGATGGCGATTTGGCAACTCATGCGATTATTAAATCACCAAATAGCATCAAGACAGGTGATTATATTGGTATGAAGTTCAACAAACCGATAGCGATTCAAACATTGACCTTTGCTATGGGAACGCAGGCAAATCCACGTGATACCTTTAGTAAGGCAGAAGTGCAGTATCAAGATGAAAACGATAACTGGGTAACCTTGAAAGAGCCAAGCTATGTCGGAAATGAATCCCTTCTTAAGTTTGAGAATCTCAACATCAAGGCCAAGGCAGTTCGCATGATTGCGACAGCAGACCGCGAGAATACTTGGTTTGCAGTTCAGGAAATTGCAGTCAACCGTCCAGTTGAAAAAGCTCGTAGCCAACAAGCAACAGTTAGCCTTAGCTCAAACTTAGTTTACAAACAAAGTACCTCAGCCCGTCAAATCACTGATGGCAAGGACAATACAGAAGCCATGATGGCAAATGCTGATGGAAGCAATACAACTCCAGTAGATGCCTGGGCACAACTTGACCTCGGTGAAGTCAAGTCAGTCACTAAAGTACGACTTCGCCAAGGAACGGGTGATAAGCTTGCTGCAGGTGTACTTGAGTACTCTACAGATGGAACTGCATGGCAAGAGTTGGATCGCCTATCAGGTGAGCAAACTAAGGAAGTGACCAGAGCGATCAATGCTCGTTACATCCGCGTCCGAAATACCAAGGCTCTCGACCTCTGGTGGCGTATCCAGGACTTCTCTGTTGAGACACGCTCTGGAAACAGTGAGTTAACAGACACCAACGTCGACGCCTTGAAGGAAACACCAGTAGTGGATAGCTTGGGCAGTTACGAGCTTCAAATTCCAGCTGGAACCAAACTCCCTGCTCATAGCTATCTAGGAATGAAGCTTGACCGTATCCATCAGATCAAGAGCATCCAGCTCAAAGGTCAGGTCAACACTGCTCTTACTCTAGAGTACTCTGCAAATGCGCAAGAGTGGACACCAGCTAGCCAGTTGACAGACAGATCTGTAGTGAGCCACTTGGTTCGTTATGTTCGTCTGGTCAATAAAACAGATCAGGAACAAGCTGTGACAGCCACTTCTCTCCTTGTGACAACCAAAGAAGTACAACCAACCAAACTAGAATCTACAACTATGGGCATTCATCCAACATACGGAAGCAATGATGTTCGTAAACTGAACAACCTAGATCAACTGTTTGACGGTGTTTACAACAACTTCGTTGAGTTTTCAGACTATGCCCATAAAGATGGCCACGTAACCTTGAAACTTGGTAGCGAACGCACCATCAAGAAGATTAGAGCTTACATCCAAGACGGAACTCAAAACTATCTTCGTGATGGTAAGATTCAAGTCAGCCAAGACGGTAAAACTTGGACTGATGTCGTTACAGTAGGAGATGGTGTGGCCAATAGCACACATGATGATTCATTGACAGATGGTTGGACACATGATTCTAAAATGCCAGGAAATCGCTACATCGAAGGTGAATTGACGACACCAGTTAAAGCTAACTATCTCCGTGTCCTCTATACAGCAGACTATGATGCCCGTTTTGTAGGCTTTACAGAATTGGTCATCAACGATGGTGAATTTGTCAAACCAATCAATGATCCAACAGTAGAAGGAAGTAGTGGAGAAAGCCAAGGCAACCTTTATAATAATCTTGTAGACGGCAAAGTCTTGACCAGCTACAAGTCTGAAAAAGACAAGGGCGAATTGGTGTATCACTTGTCTGAACCAACCAAAGCTAACCACCTTCGTCTTGTTTCTAGTCTCCCTGAAGGAGCGCAAGCACGTGTTCTTGCTAGAACACTCAAGGATGGTCAAGACAGTTGGACAGACCTCGGTGATATTACATCAAGTCTCCAAACATTCGCTATCCGAAATGGTGGCTCTCTTCTAGACGTCAAATTAGTCTGGGAAGGTGGCAAGGCTGAGTTTTATGAATTGGCAAGCTTCCATCAAGAATTAACAGAAGAACCTGTTCAGTCAAGCAAGGGCGAAGAGCCAGCACCCGTTCTTGAGGTTCCTGAATTCACAGGTGGTGTCAATGCAGTTGAAGCCCTAGTACATGAACTTCCAGAGTACACAGGCCCAGTAGCGACAGTAGGTGATCAAGCTGCTCCAACAGTAGAGAAACCTGAGTTCAAGGGTGGCGTCAATGCAGTGATGGCTCTAGTGCATGAATTGCCAGAGTACACAGGCGCAGTAGCAACAGTAGGTGACCAAGCAGCTCCAACAGTAGAGAAACCTGAGTTCAATGGCGGTGTCAATGCTGTTATGGCACTGGTACATGAGCTTCCAGAATACACAGGTCCATTATCGACAGTAGGCGACCAAGCAGCTCCAACAGTAGAAAAACCTGAGTTTAAACTTAGCACTCTAGTTTCTGATCAAGGTAAGACTCCAGATCATAAACAAGAAATTGCTAGACAAGAAACAGCAAAACAGAGCTTGCCAGCAACAGGTGAGAGTCAATCTGACACAGCCCTCTTCCTAGCAGGTGTTAGCCTAGCCCTATCTGCTCTCTTTGTAGCAAAAACAAAGAAAGACTAGTATTTAGTAAAACCTCTTAACAAGATTACGAAATCCGTTTCCTATCTTTCCCAATGAGGTTTATAGTACAGAAAAAGCCTGAGAAGATGTCTTCTCAGGCTTTTGTTAAGCAGATAGATGCAATAGTGCTATGAAAAAATCACCCAGATTTTTCTGGGTGATAAATGTTATGGTTGTGCTGGTTGAGGATTCTGATTTTGGTTCTGGTTTTGTTGACCAGGCGTTGTATTTGGTTGCTGGTTATTGGTATTATTGTTTGCACTATTATTCGTGCTTGGAGTAGTTGAGCTTGACTGTGAAGTTGAACTTTCTGATGTCGAGCTCGAACTTTCTGGTGTTGGGGCCTGTTGCGGAGCAGGAGCAGTCCATGCAGAACGAGCACCGTTTTTAAAGACGAACTCACCACTTCGATAGAGGCCTTCTGGCATAGTCCAGTCGCCAGGGTTGTTATCCTCAGACAGATAAGTCATCATTGAACGGTAAACCTTAGCTGCAACATAGAAGCCATCACCAACGATAGGAGTAAGGCGGTTTGAGTAACCTGTCCACACAGCCATTGAATATTTGCGAGTATAACCAACAAACATTTCGTCTGGAGCTACATAACCAGTATTTTTGATGTAGTTTTCAATTTCATCGTCTGTATAGTTTGATGTACCAGTCTTACCAGCTTGAGGTAGCCAAGGGAGATAAGCACCACGACCCGTTCCGTATGCTAAGACAGTCTTCATCATTTCTGTCATCATATAGGCGGTCGTCTCTTTCATGGCACGAGTACCAGGATCAGCGTATTCTTTTGAGCTACCATCGCTAAAGACGATTTTATTGATATACATTGGTTTATGGTAGATACCACCGTTAGCAAAAGCAGCGTAAGCAGCAGCCATTTTCTCACTACTTGCTCCGTACTTTTTGTTTGACTCAGTCGTGTTACTTGAAATCGCGTTGGCATAGTGCATATCTGGATAGTCAATACCGATTCCATTTAGGAAGGTCTTGGCTCTATCTAAACCGACTTTGTTCAAGGTTTCTACGGCTGTAACGTTCCGTGATTGTTGGAGCGCATATTGGATGGTGATATTTCCAAAATAACTTCTATCCCAGTTGTAAACAGGGGTATCTGTTCCAGGATAGTTATATGGAACATCATGTACAATCGAAGCAGTTGAGTCGTAGATGTCATACTCTAAGGCAGGAGCATAGTCTGTGATTGGCTTCATGGTAGAACCCCAGTCACGGTTGGTTTCAACAGCTTGGTTGATTCCGAAGGAAACATTGCTTGATTGGTGACGAGAACCTAACTGAGCAATAACTTTCCCGTTTGTCACATCCACGATTGTTGAAGCCACTTGCATTTCATCATCAGGATAGTTGACATACTCGTCGGTATTGTAGATATCCCAGAGATGTTGTTGAACTTTAGGATCAACGTTGGTGTAGACGTCCATACCAGTCGTTAAGAGATTGTAGCCTGTTTCTTGTTCGACTTGATCGATTACCTCTTTGAGATAGTTGTCCATGTATGGAGGATAACTATTAGCCGATTTTAGACTTTGAAGCCCATCTGTAATCGGAGTATTAATCGCTTTTTCATATTGCTCAGCTGAAATGTAACCTTGCCCCTTCATCTCAGAGAGGACGAGATTACGACGTTCTTGAGCGGCTTCTGGATGCGAGTACGGATCATACTGGTTTGGAGCCTGAGGCATACCAGCAAGGAGAGCCAATTGAGGGATACTTAGATCTTTGAGATCCTTGCCATAGTAACTTTGGGCAGCTGTCTGCATTCCGTAGTTACCGTTTGACATGTAAACCTTGTTGATGTAGTAGGTCAAGATCTCTTGTTTAGTCGCTTTTTGTTCTAGCTGAACGGCTAACCAAGCTTCCTGAGCCTTACGAGAAAGGGTTTGATCAGAAGTTGACGTAGAGAAATAAGTTAACTTAATCAACTGCTGTGTCAAGGTGGAAGCTCCTTGCAGACCTCCGCCACCACGAAGGTTTCGGAGGGTAGCACCTAGGATACGGATCGTGTCAATTCCTCGGTGATTAAAGAAGCGATGGTCCTCAATCGAAACAATAGCGTTGACCAAATCGGTCGGTATTTCGTTTGCTTGGGCATTGACCCGACGTTCCGAACCAAGATCAGCGATAAGCTCGTCATTGCTATCATAGATCTTACTTGACGTTGTAGCGACTAGTTTACTTTCAGAGAGTTCTGGAGCCTTGCTAACATAGTAGAGGAAGAGTCCTCCGCCTAGCACAACTGCTGCGATAAATACAGTTAAGAGACAGATACTGACATACTTAGCTATTCGCAGGAAAATTTGTTTGTTCATCTTGTTTTACCACCCAGTAAATGTTCTTTGATAATATCGAGATAGGGAATCTGAGGAAAGGCACCAGGCTCAATCCTATATCCATTTTCTTGAATATATCCAAGTGGCATTGACTTTTGTCCCATATCTTGATGATAGAAACGAATCAAGTCAATGGCCGGCAATAAGTAGGTTTCTTGCTGAGAAGAAAAGTGAAGGAGTACAAAGCAGATCCCTTGTTGGGCAAGGACTTGTTCCATGTGTTGGATCTGATGGAGATGAAAATTCTTCATCGGAATCGCATGTTTCTGCCTAGTTTCCTTTGCTTCAAAGTCGATGTAGTATCCATCATAAACCCCCGAATAGTCTGTTGTTGAGGCCTGTCTGAAGTAGGCTTCAACGATCTTGGCTCGACTTCTTTGGGGATAATCGACACGTACGATTTGGATGGGAGTCGGTTTCTTGTGGATAACAGCCAGCCCATGCGACAAGTAGTAGTCGTTCGTAGCATTGATCATCTTTTCAAAGGACATCCCCCGATTTGCGAAATTTTTAGTTTTTGAAAGGGATGGTTGTCTTTTTTGTGATGAAATTTTATGTGGATAGTTGACCATAGTTCTCCTTATTGGTACAATAACATCACTCTATTATACCATAAAAGTATACAGAAAGGATGAAAAAATGCATACAGCCTTGATTTTAGGCTATTCTGCCTTCGACCTTGGTCTCTTTAATGACAAGGATATTCGTGTTGACATTATCAAAAAAGCCATTGGTAGAGACTTGGAAGGTCTAGCAGAGGAAGGGGTGACCTGGCTTGTCTTTACAGGGACTCTGGGCTTTGAGCACTGGGTGCTTCAAGTAGCTAAAGAAATGAAAGAAGACTATGGATTTCAATTGGCGACCATTTTTGATTTTGAAACCCATGGCAGTAATTGGAATGAAGCAAATCAAGCGAAATTGAGTGAGTTCAAGCAGGTTGACTTTGTCAAATATGCCTATCCACAATATGAGCACAAGGGGCAACTGCGTGATTATCAGAAATTTCTGCTGGAGAATACAGATACTTGTTATCTTTTTTACGATGAAGAAAAGGAAACCAAGTTACGATATTTTTACCAAATGATGAAAAATCAAGCGGACTATGTTACAAGACGATTAACATTTGAGGACTTGAATGAAATAGTAGAAAATTTTTCCGAAAAGTAAGGCTTTGACCTTGATTTTTACTTGTCTTTTTTTATATAATAATACTAGTAACCCAGAATGGAGAGAGACATGGCAAGTATTATATTTTCAGCAAAAGATATTTTTGAACAAGACTTTGGACGTGAAGTTCGTGGATATAGCAAAGCAGAAGTGGATGAATTCCTTGATGATGTGATTAAGGATTATGAGACTTATGCGGCTTTGGTCAAATCTCTTCGTCAAGAGATAGCGGATTTGAAGGATGAATTGTCTCGTAAACCACAGTCAGTTCCAACTCAGCCTGATTCTATCGAAGTTACCGCTTCTACCTCGATGACAAACTTTGATATCTTGAAACGATTGAATCGACTTGAAAAAGAAGTGTTTGGTAAACAAATTTTAGACAATGAAGATGTATAATTGAGTGTCTATCAAGTGCATAAATGCAATTTTTGGATAATCGCGTGAAGAGATTCTCTTTTCATGAGGAAAGTCCATGCTAGCACAGGCTGTGATGCCTGTAGTGTTTGTGCTA
>ERZ1036435.195-NODE-195-length-48961-cov-11.306527_pt1 | contig 48961 bp, 24 predicted proteins | sample MGYA00514223_ERZ1036435 | MGnify/ENA primary metagenome ERZ1036435 (study PRJEB33795, sample SAMN09464927) | human gut metagenome | host: Homo sapiens | place: USA: Stanford, California | collected 2016-08 | study: EMG produced TPA metagenomics assembly of the... | reverse complement strand
AACGAATGGATTATCGATTTTATGTGATTAAACATTATGAAGGGGGGGGGGGGGTGCATAAGATATAACTGGAAAATTAAAAATTAAAAATAACAAGTAAAATCAAAATGAAAGTAGGATGATAAACTAAACAACAATAAATTTCTGCTTTTCATCCACAAATGTTGGGAAACTATTCTTTAAATTTAAATTTGGTAGAACTTCCTTTAAATTCTGAATGTTAAAGATATAGTTGGTAGAATCTTCGGAAACAAAACCTAAAAACTCACAACTAGGCAGCTCATTCCATGAAGTAAATGCAATCGGATTCATATCTGTTATCTGGGAAGGATTTTCGGCAAATGTCACATTACTATAGGCTGTATTATGTGCTTTGTTATACCTATTGCTAGTAGTTAACATTCTTCTTCTTGTAACTTCAAGATTTGCAGTATAACCATGTGCAGGTTTCCTTTCACTTTCCAGGCTAAATGAATCATTACGATGTGATATAACAGGTCTTGATGTAATCCTTGGTTTATTTGAAAGCACTAGCTTCTTCAAATTGGGAAAATAAAGCCCTTGAATTTCTATCGTTGATGATTTTTCAAATCTGAGTAATTTCAGCTCCAATTCTTCCAGTGATTCACACCTTACACACATGATTGGTGTGGTGTATTGCTCGACCTTAGAAAAAACATTTGAACTGATCTCGGTTGGAACCCAGTTAATAATCTTGGTTTTTTTAACTCCTTCTGGGATTAGATTAACCCTGAAATAAGATACACCATCCTGTGTGTCACTCATCGCACAATCATGCAATAACTTTAAATTTTCTCTTAATGAAACCACAAGTCTTTCTGGCGAACCAGCAGTTGCAATTTCATCAAATTTGAATCTATGACCTGTAAATTTCCTTATATTTGGCAACTTCCAATTCGCCAATGAATGGATCTTGAACATTTGTACAACATTTATCTTATTCTCTTTGCATTTCTTCAAGATCAAAGATGATACATCTATGAAATTGCATGTTTCAATTTGTTCACATCCATTTGTCTTAAAGAATTGTAGATTTACCACATTTGGCATATAGAATTTGAAATTGGCCAGGAAGTTTTTCACCAGTTTGGATTTACTCCTTTGATAACCTTTATATTTTGTTAGGATGTTATAGAAAAAAGTATCCAAAGTCATATAGTTAACTTGTAAAGTAGTGACTAGTGGTAGCATAACTTTCGAAATATCGAATGTGTCTGAATGTGCTGACTCTATAGTCTCTAGAAACTCATAACTTAAGATACCGAACATGTTCTTATCACAGACCAGTTTGTTAGATATGCTGTCAAAGATAATTGACTCGAAGTTAAATAGTTTCGACGAAGCAATCTCAGATAGCACAGATTTGATAACTGAGTAGAATTTTGCGACATCGTAAGCCTTATCTGTGGAGGTTAGTGGAAATAAGAGATGTAATGCCATGCTGTGCTCCTCCGAGCAACGATGCAGCAGCTCCTCAAGATCTATTTTCACCGTTTCAATATCCCAGTTGTCAAGGTCAACAGCCACAATCAGATTCTCGTGGTTCAGTTCTTTCTCGTTGTCTTGGTACCCACTCAACAAGTTTAGTATACGTGTGCTGGGGTCGTCCACATACGACAGCAGGTGAAACCTGGACCTGATCTGTGAGTACAGTGTCGTATCCCTGGGAACTGCATCCATTATACTGAAACAGTCCAAAATAGCTAGACTGTCACCATACTCGTCCAGCCCAAGCCGATCCAGGATAAGATCCAGAACTTCCAGCGGAAGCGTCTCTAACATGCTCTTCTCAAACCCTTTCATTTTATGTACTATGTTTCCTGATGCCCTTTTTGAGTCTTAGAACTGTGCAGTGCAATGTACGTTTTACTGTCCTGTACGCCAAGAAAGAGAAAAGAAATCGATCTCAATCTAGTATCTTCCTTATATACCCCTGACAATAGCCGCCCAATTTTCCAGGATCTAGGGTCATCGCCCCGGCCTTACAAGATCCGGTTTTCCTCTGTAAGAGCCGTACTCCCTTTTGGCCCCCTCAATCAGCCCTGTGATTCCCCGTACTGCCTCAACCACTATTAGCACGGACGGCAAAAAAGCAGGGTCTGTAGAATATGCGTGATGATCTCTGTGGCTTTCGCCTCCCTTCCCACCAGCGTCTTCTTTGGGAGGGGGAAGGGCAGTGGCTTCCTTGTAGCGCAGCTTAAACTCCACCCCCCCACGGCGGATGGGTAGGAGGAAGGAGATGACTCAAACCTTTACCCGGCTCCTTCTGCAGATTTTGGAATGAGGTTGTGCGTTAGTCTCTGTGCGATCATGGTGGGGCTGTTACACTCGGGACTGGAAAGTGTTTGGGAGAGAAATTACAGTTCCGCGAGCAGAAAAACAGAAAAACATTATAAGTGGAACATCCGTACATCCATTCCCAGATGAGCTGCTTCTCCAGGGATTGTTAGCGGTGGAAAGGATGTGCCATCTTTCTATGAGTTCCGTGTTTCCGTGTTTCCGTGTCTCCGTGTCTCCGCTTGCTCCTGTACACCTGCCCTATTGCTATTCTTAGCACCGTCAAACAGTGTCTGGTGCGGGTATTTCTGTTGGAATCTGTGAGCTTTTGTGTCAAAATGCTAAAAATGGTTCGAGGCGAAACTCCATACACATACAAACACACTTTGTGATTTTGCCGGATCTCATAAGCAAGGGGATCTCGGGGCAGGAATCCCGAATACGAAGCAAGTCACTGTGCCTAGTTTGCATGGAGTTGGCGGGAAGGGCAGTGTTCAGTGAAAGAAAAAAAGGGTCAATGGAGAACGCCTGCCCTGTACCAGCCTGGACTGACACAGGTAAACCCGCCTTTTATGTCTTGTATTACCAGTAATTGCATCTGAAGGAACTACCGCGTAAATCGAAAAAAACTTAGCTAGTCGAATCTCAATCAATTTACGTACGTAGTTATATAAATTTTGTCCTTTGAGTATCGTAATATCATGCACTTTTTAGCCGCTCATGTGTAACTGCACCAAAATAGATAAAACACAAGCATTGGAAAATTTATGGAGTTGGTGTGTAATAAATTACATATCTAGTGCTGCTTGTGTATTGGTATCTGTCTCCAGTATGTTTATCAAATCAGAAGCTGGCGCTATTGAGAATAATGACAAGAAGCGCTACAAGGTCAATAAAGAGAAACACGACACCCATAGAAAGAAAAAGGACAAGTCTATTCTTGAGAGTTTTCTCTTGGTACCAGGGCAATTAGATGGCGCTAGTGATCCTGCAAAGTTTGTTCCCGGATTGGGTCTGAAGACTCCTATCAAAGACGAAGGAAACATCAGCTTACCTTTAGTCAATTTACCGCCAAGCGAAATGAGAAGCAGGTGGAGGTCATCGGGATCGCTGTTTGGTCCACAAGAAGTTGACAATAATCAACTCCCTAAAGTAAAGAAATCACCTGGTGTAAAGACTCCTACATCTATGAAACAGAGACCGCATTCTACTCAACCAGAGGAAACAAAGCCAGCCGACACCCTAGTTACGCCTACATCACCATTAGTAGAAGAACGACAAAATAATGCTGACTCGTTAAAACCAGCGGAAGATCCAGGGCCTTTCAAGAAGCAAACTAGATTGCTGTATGAAGTACAAAACGATATGACTATTGATGATGACAACATGACAGAGATATTTCCTGGCCTAGAGAAAGAAGAAGAAAAAACGTATTGTAGACAGTCCTCTTTATGGTCATTGGATCAATGGATTGAAGAAGGTGAAAATATCTTACGCGCTCATCAAGAAATATTTATTAAGATTATCAAAAAAAGAATTGAACTGAGCTATAATTTTAATTCTCTTATTACTGTTTTAAACGATAGAGCTGAGGCTCTTTGCAAGCATGGTAATGTAATAGATTCCAAATTAGAAAAAGTGAAAAAACTTGGTAACGAAATATTAAATATTTTATGAAATAAAGCTTCACTTAGTACATATGTGGACTTTGTCTCACTGCCTAAATATTCCATTATTGCAATCTGGTAAATTGCTGGTACAGCATCAATAAAATACTTATATGAAATATGTGATATATTATTAATAATTCCCGTAATCAAAAGGTTACATGTGATTTTTATATGATATTGTGATGGAGATAAAACGAATTAAAAAAGAAATACATAGAAAAAGGCTTTAGTAAATATTCAACAGCTGAATATTAAAAACCTTAGTTTCTCTTTCTGAAACGTCTGTCTCTTTGAGCAGAGATGTTGATGACAGATAGTGGCAACTTCAAACCCAAAGACTTGACCAAGTCAGCAGTTTGGTTGTCAACGTTCAAGACACCCTTAGAGTGAGACAAGTCCAAAGCAGAGACATCTGGGACGTATTGGTCCTTTCTTTCTCTTTCTTCTTCTTGCAACTTGAAAGAGATACCTCTAACTGGACCCTTTTGGATTCTTCTCATCAAGTGAGTAGTGTAACCAGCGATCTTGTTTCTCAATCTCTTGGATTGGATAGTAGCGATTTCGTCACACAATCTCTTGTTGGTTTGGAAATCCATGGTCAACTTTGGATAGTAACGTTCGATCAAAGCCTTGGAGGCACGCTTGACGGTCTTGGTTCTAACTCTACCCTGTAATAGTAAGGTATTTATCCTTTCATGTCATAAATATTCGACACTCCTCGGCGACCATTATGCTTCTTTTAGTTTCCGCCTGTAATGCTTTGCAATCATACTGGCATACATTTAAACCATAATGGGCGTCCTACTAAATGTGGAAAATTATTGTAAAGATGATAAATAATTAGGTTAGTAAAGATTGTTTTCTTTAGATTTTGGATAAGTGCTTGTGATACTAATGTTTCTCCATTATTCTTTGAAACAGAACTCCAGGTCACCTTAACGCCTTTCCCACTCTGATTTGAAATTTTTTATCATTTTGTAAATCTGTAGTTTTAGGTTGGCATTATCTCAATTAACAGTACTGTATTAAATTCATTTTGCTATTTGTCACCTCATTACTCACCATTTGGATATTTTGAAGTTTGTACTGTAGCATTGGCAGTCTTATTAGCCTTTGAGATTCCTATTTTATATCAATAAATTCTAACATCTACCAGCAATTACGCCATATGTCTATTTCTATTCTTTTCTAACTCGTTCATATTGGACCCCATCCATTAACTTTCTTGAATTATCGCCTATAAAGGACGTTGGAGAGATTATTTCTGGGTGTTATTTTCAAAGCTGTTCAACATTTTCATATCTGATTGCAATCTTATCCATAATTTCACGTCCAGGATTTTATCAAGCTGAATGTTGTATTCACTGGACCTAATATAGGTTAAGTTATAATTAAACGTACCATTTTGAATCGCGGTGTCTATACTGTGGTTGTCTGTTCTATGAGAAGAAAAATGCAGAAGAAATATATATATTACTGATAAATACACACAAGTCTACTTACTTTGCTCATTATGGCATTTCGATATATTCATCAGCATTACAGCGCCAATGCTCAGAATTGAGAAACTGAGATTGAATTCCATATTGTTGGAAGTGAAAGATTCTGTGACAAGATTTCGGCAGTATTAGGCAGCCATGAGCAAATGAAAGCTAGAAAGGGATAGTGTAAGCCCCCCTAAGCTAGGCTCAATCTAGTTCCGTGTAGATAGTGTAGCCCTTCTGCCAGGCCACTCTCCTTGCCCAACAAACTCGGTGTGTTCTTGCAACGTACCTATTCCAATTACTGTCCTGGCAGGTTTGGCAGGGCATCCATGTCCAGAAAGTTAGCAGGGTAACGGAGCAGTTCATATGGCGTGAGTACAATGCATTGATCACTACACTAACTGGTATTGTCCCCCGCAGTTTGGGAACCCCCCAGTGTTCCCAGTGTTCCCAGCCCTCCTGCCTAGCATTCACAAGTTCTCTGCCTGGCTTTGGTATTGGTAGAGAGAGCCACGCTAGCCCAAAAAGGAAAACCAACAAAAGAAACAAATTCTGTCTGCTACCAAAGAATACAATCTTCAAAACATGTCTGGGTGCACCCAGACACCTTATCTTTGACAGTCACAACACTTAACATTAGAAAACGGAACCTCGTGTTCACGTTAAATACTGTATGCACGTGTATATCGTATTACTGTACTTCGTGTACATTTTGTACGTCACTCAGGTGATCTTTTCGTACACGTATATAGTTCCCCCGCCAATGTTTTTGTAGGAGAATCAGGGCTAAACACTTACATAAACACACCTTATATGTTTCTTTCAAAGGTGGTTACAATATTAAATAGGTTAACCGAAGGTGGTGAGAGAAGAATAGATCATAGCATAGATACGCATCCTCTCTCTGTCTCTTTCCCTACCTACCATCAACCACTGTCCACAGAAACACCTGCACAGACCTTCATTATATCTTTTCTAAGTTTCGGTGTGGGTCGGTGGCTTTTCAAATATCACTATATACTACACATACATTGTCGTACAGCTTGGTCTAGTAGGCCACTAAACAGATGGGCTAGAAGAGCAAGACGAGAAGTGAAAATGACAAAAAAAAATCGCAAAAATGCGGGAACTTTTCACAAGCCGAGAGAGAACGACGGCGAAACAATAAACAATTTGACTCTCTCTCTCTCTAACTATTGTTCCACCGGTCTGTTTTGATCTCTACTTGATGGTGGTTGGGTATCCCCATATCTTTTTTAAAGGGTAGATTGTAGTGTTTATTTACTTATTAGCCGCTGAACTTTGTTGTCTCAGCTCTTACAGTGTTCAATAATTCCTTTATCTTGAAGGAGGAAGGAAATCAATCTTAGCCGGAAGTGAGGGATAAAATAGAATTGAGCTGTTAGAAAGGCAAACAAATTTACATACTATAATTCAATTGGATCTGCACTCAATTTATATCAGCTGTTGTTATTCCAGGCAAATAAATACGTTGAGTTTATCACAATTCTGTTCGTTTCCTTTACTATTTCATTGGATAAATTTTTCACTGCCTTTCGTTAAGCTTATACCGTTTTTTTTTTACGCGAAATTGTTAGAGCTTTCCCTTTTGGAGCCACTGAAATTATACTGTTGTTGATCAATTATTAAGTTTTCGGTGTATTATAAATCATTCATTTGACTTGAATACAGGAGTGGGAAAAAAGAAAGAAAATTCGAAATCAGCTGGTGAAATTTCAATCACGTACATCAAAATAAGGATATGTCAAATAAATTTCATTGTGACGTGTGCTCATCGGACTGTACGCACCGTGTTAGAATATCATGTGCTGTTTGTCCCGAGTATGACTTATGTGTGCCTTGTTTCTCCCAAGGTCTGTACAACGGTAACCACAGGCCTTTTCATGATTATAGAATAATAGAAACGAACTCATACCCTATATTATGCCCAGATTGGGGTGCTGATGAAGAACTTGCATTAATAAAAGGTGCCCAATCATTAGGTCTGGGTAATTGGCATGATATTGCCGAGCATATAGGAAGTCGAGAGAAAGATGAAGTGAGAGACCATTACATCGAGTACTACATCAACAGTCCATTTTACCCGATCCCTGATATCACAAAAGATATACAGGTCCCACAGGAAGAATTCCTGAATGAAAGAAAGACGAGAATAGAGAAGTTTAGAGATAGGCCATTAGAGCCTCCGAAGAAGCCAATGGCCTCCGTGCCGTCTTGTCATGAGGTGCAAGGTTTCATGCCTGGTAGACTGGAATTTGAGACAGAGTTCGAGAACGAAGCAGAGGGACCTGTTAAGGACATGGTCTTTGAACCAGATGATCAACCTTTGGATCTGGAGTTGAAATTTGCCATTTTAGATATATATAGTTCGAGATTGACAGTTCGTGCTGAAAAGAAAAGACTGTTGTTTGAGAATAAGTTGATGGAATATAGGAAACTACAAAACATTGATAAAAAGAGGAGCAAGGAGGCAAAGGATCTATATAACAAGATCAAGGCATTTGCAAGAGTGATGACAGCACAAGATTTTGAAGAGTTCAGTAAAGATATTCTAGAAGAACTGCAATGCAGAACTAGAATACATCAACTACAGGAATGGAGAAGTAAAGGCTTAACCACGCTTGAAGCGGGATTAAAATATGAAAGGGACAAACAAAGTAGAATATCGACTTTGGAAAGACTAGGTAATTATGGCGATGCGTCATTGGGTAATTTGGGGTCAAGTCAGGCAGGTACACCGGGTGTTGCTGGAACAAGGTATAGATCTACCCCTGGACACAGATCAAACACTGATTATTCCCAAAATGGTACTGATTCCAATGGTAAAAAGAAAGGCATTACTATTAGTGACATACAGCACGCATCTGATTACGGTTTGCTATCACCCGAAGAACAACAACTATGTATCCAACTGAAGATACTTCCAAAACCATACCTAGCAATAAAGGAAGTGATGTTCAGAGAACTATTGAAAACGGGAGGTTCGATGCCCAAAAAGAACTGCAGAGACTTACTCAATATTGATCCAGTTAAGGCAAATAGAATATACGACTTCTTTCAACTACAGCATTGGATATGATATGTTGGTTAGTTTAAGGTCATGGTTTACATAACCAATGGATGAAATTTAGATGAAAATCGATAAGATAATGAGATATTGCGTATCCTACAATGACTTCATTATGTAGACAATGTCTACTAGCATTAGGTCTTGCATAGACACTTAAGTATATATATAAATATAGTAAGTACCAAAATGCGTTGTATTATTTATGACTTGAATTTATTTAAGTGACTTCCTAAACAACATGATATTATTAGTGAATAACCTGAATGAGTAAATTGATGTTAGATAAAACTTCATAAAGCTAAAGTTTGGCAATAATTTGGTGCAGTATTTTAAGTTTCTTATCTTCTTCATCCGATGCATTTTCAGTAAAGCGTGATTCCAAGAATGTTTTGAATTTTTTCTGTAAGATCTTTTTATTAGCTTCTTCCTTAGTTTTGTTTTTGTATGCCATGTAGTTCCTTACTGACAACTGTAGCTTATCATAATCAAGATTTTTAATATCCATATATCTTAACAAAAGCGTTACTTCGGTGACAATAATGTCTGAATAAATTTCGGGCATATCATTCGAAACAGAAACTGAGAAGTGCTCATTTTTCCAAAATTGTATTACATGATTGATCAAATAGTCTCTTTGAAGATCTTTGAATTGATCAAATAGCTGTATAATTTCTAGGGACTTTTCATATAAGTATTGGACAGTTTCCTTTTGTAGTTCCTTGTCGATTGAGGAATCGGTGTTGGCGTAGTATCCTTTCTGTTTATTGATGTAATGCTTTCCCAATTCTGCCATGGCGATGTCAAAGATGGTTAATGCAATATCACCACGTAATGCTGGATTAGTTTCGGCGTTACCAAGCATGTTCATGTCAGCTTCTGGTAGTTCATTTAGTTTGTCCTTCATATTATCACCTGTTGATGGAACTTTTATGCCGTTTTCATTTTCTTCGTTATCATCATCCATGCTCTTGGAATTCACAGCGTTCTTTGTACTTTGGCTTTGTTCATTTAGCATGTCTAGTTCTTGTTCTCTCTCATTTATCAGTTTCATGACCCTTCTTCTATTTATCAATTTTGTAACAAAGTTCAGCTCAAATTTTATGTATTCGTACCATAGTTTAGGTGAATCAGGATTGAACTTTAGACCATTTTGGAAGACAACTCTACAACTCTTGAAATTAGCATGAGTCTCGTACTCATATTTAGCACAACTTATCCACACATCCACATTATTTGGATGTAGTCTTAGCAATTGATTGTATACAGTATGGACTTTCTTGTAAGATGTCTCAGTCCCCATTTTCTTCAAGAAATTCAAATACATTGCCCAAAATTTCAAATCACGGGGAAATTTATTAGTACCTCTCTGATAAATAAACGCTATCCTCTGCTCAATAGACTTATCAGAAATACTGTTGGTTCTCTTGCTCTGAAGAATTCTCTGACAACGTTTGGCTCGAAGCTTGAAAACTTGGGTCTCGTAGTCAATATACCTCATGTAATCTCTGATTGAAGACCCTCTTGAGTTTAGCCTGTGTTCAAAATCTGTTCTCTTCTTCATAATCTTCGCAACCTCATTTTTAGTGAATAGCTCCTTCTCAACTAAATCATTGATCTCTGGAATACACTGTTCCAAGTAATATCTTGTTCTCGAAGACATAGTTCAATTGATAGTATCTTATTTTATGACCAGTTGTACCTGACTGAATATTCAAATCTAAATCTGTCAACTATGTATATTTTCACAATGACAAAACCAATCCACAAATGATTTATAACTGCAACCTATTTTGAAGCTCATCGCATAGTTTAAGAGCTCATCTCATCGCAAATTTTTTTTCAAATTTTTTTTCACAAGCCATTGTATCACGTGATTTATATCCTCCTGCAAGAAAACCACTTAAAGGGTTCTTTTCAGTAAGAATGAAGATAGAAAAGTAGAAGATCGAAGTCTTTCATCATAAGTTTAGCTTCGAAGGGTTCTCTCGTTTGTATTTACATTCTTTTTTGTGGGATGAGCTTACGTTGAGGAAGGCACATGGGTTTACTCACAAGTTTCCTTTTTTTTTTAGAACTTGCGACTAATAAAGGAACTAATAACTATTGAAGTTATAAATCCAGTTACTATTACCCTATTTACTACTATAAGGTTCTTTTAAACCTGTTTTGCCATACTTTGACTTTTTTAAGATAGTCATTTTGGGATAAGCGGGAATAATTTATAGGCAACCCCTCTCCCCAGGTGTTTTTGTTATAGTTATTAAGGATGGCAGTTAACGAAAAGGAAGTTGGCCGGAAGAGCCGGGTTAGTGTTGTTCTATGGGTATTTATCGCTCTTGGAACGCTATTTCTATGCAAAAATGCATTCACATTTTCGTCTGAGTCCGTCCATGGCTTGAAGATTAGTAGTGATGACTCAGATAGCGTTGATATTGAGAGGCAGATATCGCTGGGGTTAACACCCAGGAAACCTGTTGTTATTACAGACTTACGCACAGGCAATAAGAGGAAGTTACACGGCCGATTTCTTCATATTACTGACATGCACCCTGATGAGTACTATGTTGCTGGTACGTCGATCGATAACGTTTGTCATAGTGGTGAGCCTACCAAGGGTAAAGACAGAGCAGCAAAGTTTGGTAATGCTATGAGTGGTTGTGATTCACCCATGTTGTTGATGGATATGACCCTAGATTGGATAGATAAGAATTTGAAAGACCAAATCGATTTTGTGGTCTGGACTGGCGATAATATAAGGCATGATAACGATCGTACCTACCCTAGAACTGAGGATGAGATCTTTAGAATGAACGCCGAAGTTGCGGAGAAAATCAAGAAGATCTTCAGAACACCAAACTCTCCTGACCCTAGAGACTTTGCTGTGCCTGTTGTTCCATCTATTGGTAATAATGATGTATTTCCTCATAATTTGTTTTCACTAGGACCTACACTTCAGACAAGAGAATATTATAGACTATGGGGTGATTTTATTCCCGAAGAACAGCAAAGAATGTTTGATAGGGATGCTTCTTTCTTTACAGAAGTTATTCCAGGTAAGCTTGCAGTTTTATCATTCAATACCCTTTATTTGTTTAAGGCTAACCCACTTGTAGATAACTGTGATTCTAGAAAGCAACCGGGTTATCAGCTTCTGCTATGGTTAGGATATGTCTTGGATGAAATCAGAGAAAGAGGCATGAAGGTGTGGATTAGTGGCCATGTACCACCTATAGCTAAGAACTATGATTCTTCCTGTTATGATAAGTTTTCTCTCTGGATGCACGAATATCGTGATGTAATAATAGGTGGACTATATGGTCATATGAATATGGATCATTTTGTTCCTGTAGATGTGCAAGCCATAAGAGAAAATATGGAAGAGCAGCAGATGTCTTTATTGAGTGAAGATGAGCGTTTGACTAAAACGATTAGAGAGCATGCTATTGCTGCCAGAGAAGCTCATTTGATGGGAGCTAAGCCTGTTAACAAAGAGTCTTACTTAGATGGAGTTTTAGATACATACTATAAAGGTGTATTACAAGAAATTGAGCAGGCAGTCGATTCTGATCTAGATATTGAGAAGAAAAAGAAGAAGAAAGGTAAGAAGAAGAAAGGAAAAAAGGAAAAGAGGACTCTTGAAGAGATATACGATCAGCACTCAATTGTTCAAGTTTCCGGGTCCGTTATACCCACGTTTAACCCTTCGATAAGAGTGTGGGAATATAATATTTCTGATATCACCGATTCCTCAAGTATTTTCGGTGAAAATCAATTAGAATACCAATCATGGGACTTATTTTTTGAAGATCTCGAACATAAAATGAAGAACGAGTTTGATGACAATGAATCATCATTTTGGGCTGCATCAGCAGAACAAAATAAAAAGAAGAAGAAGAAGAATGGTAAGCCTGATAAGAGTATACCGAGAAAGAAACCAGATGAGTTACCTGCTGGACCGGGTCACATACAACAACTATTTTCTCCTACCAAGTTCGTTCAATACTTCGCTGATTTGGACTCTATCAACTCCGAATATGAAAAGTTAATAGATAAAGGACTGGCAGAACATGATGCTATAAACAAAGCATTCAATTATGAAGTTGAGTACACATCAAAGGATGAGCCATATCCTATGGAATCATTACTAGTTAAGGACTATCTGCATTTGGCCGCAGATTTAGCGCGCGATAACAGACTATGGAAAATATTCAAAGAACGCGCTTTTATATCAACTGGATATGAAGACGAGCGTAACTAAAATAACAACATACAGAGACACTATATACCCAACAGTCTTAAAAATATATATCAGTTATATGCTCGACAATAATAATGCTGTTTTCAATATTTTGCATTGAATTAAAAGAATTAGTTAAAAAAGAATGGATTTTTTTTAATTGTAAGGATATATTATATAAGCATGAATTAAAAACAGATCATAGTACTATGTAAAAGCATTGAATGTCAATTGGCAAAAACTCTATAAGATTGTTTTTTTGCAAAGTTTGGAAAACAGAAAAAAGGCAAAACGATTAATTTGAAAACTCTCCATGAATTTGGTTTTAGTTCTTGGAGTTGGCTTCCTTGAAGTATTCCTTGGAATCTTCAACAGTTGGCTTGATAGTAGCGGAACCTGGGGTCCAGTTACATGGCAAAACGGTACCGTTCTTGTCAGTCCATTGGAAACCTTCGACCAATCTCAAGGATTCTTCGACGTTTCTACCGACTGGCAAGTCGTTGATGGTAATGTGTCTAACGATACCCTTTGGATCGATGATGAACAAACCTCTCAAAGCAATACCTTCGTCTTCGATCAAGACACCGTAGTCTCTGGACAACTTGTGGTTAGTGTCAGCCAACAATGGGATGTCAACTGGACCTAGACCACCATCCTTTCTGGCAACATTAGTCCATGCCAACAAAGAGTATTCAGAGTCGGTGGAGGCGAACAAAACTTGAGCGTCCAAGGCTTCGAATCTCTTAGCAGCTTCGGAGAAAGCAACAATCTCAGTTGGGCAGACGAAAGTGAAAGCCAATGGGACAAAGGCAAGAACGACGTACTTACCCTTGTATTTGTCCAAGGAGACTTCTTCGAACATACCGTCGATGACAGCAGTCTTCTTGAAAGTTGGAGCTGGCTTTTGAACTTGAGCGACCATTGTTAATTGATGTTTTGTTGTTGTTTTTGGAAGTGTATTAGAATAGAATATTCTTGGATGTTCTCTTGTATTGTAATCTACATATAGAAAAGAGGAATGGAATTATTTGAATCTTCGTTGACAATCCGTGTCCTTTATATATTAAATTTTTTTAATTCTTGTTTTACAAAACTTCAATTTTCGATTGATTGTTATAATGTTGAAACAAGAGTAGGATTAGGTGATTCAATATTATAAATGGATTCCCAAGCTCATCGCTAGACGTTCCATTAAACATTAATGCGAGTGTCCCTACGCGCAGTTAGTTAACTGGCGATGGTTCGAGCCTAATTTTACAAATTACCAAAACCTCGAAGAGTACGCACAAGGTTGCACCCTGTTAAAGCTTGCAATTACTAACAATACTCAATTGGTTATACAAAACTACATTTTATCAAAGGCATTTCGACTGTGGAAAGTTCGCCATTATCATTAGTGGTGTCCATTTTGCATATTGTATGCAGTTTGTTCTAATGATTTGATAATAGTATATTGGACTGACAGTAAATTTTGGGAACAATTAGAGGAAGGGCCCTTCAAACGATCGAGAAAATTTGTAAAGATCGACTCCGAGTCTGGACTTTCTTCATTTGCCCAGCACGCCGCCTCTATTTGCCAAACCGAGAAGACACTCGGACAGCGATTGAGCGATGACGTACGGACATTATACTGCTACCTCTAAGTTAAAGTACTACAAACGTGGGGGGGAGAGCCAGTGAGAGGTAGTAAAGGGAAGCCGAACTACAGGAAACTCAGCAGCACATCTCTCAACAGCCAGAAAATGTTGGAAGTGCGTTGCTCTCTGTGAGATCTCAACAACAGAGTTCCACGAACCTCTACAATGATAATGTGCTAGCACGTCCTGGCTCGTTGAAGTAAAAAGGCAAGAAGAGTGTACGGCCGGTTCTGTATGATTTACTGTTTCTTTTTTTCCTCTATATTTCAAAAAGCCGATACAGAGATTCTTGGATTCTTTTCGATTTATCTCCTAAATCCTTGGTTATCGTGTGCTTACAACTGCAAGGTCGTCAAAGAAGGTTTATGAGCAAGGGTACAGTAGTTTTAATCGGTCTTAAGATACTTGAGAAAAGCGTTATCTGTAAACTATTTCTTGAGATCAGGCTTGCCTTCCAACCCTATTAACTCTATACTTCAGCAAAACTCCCTAACTGGGTGTTTTCGGTAGCTTTCTACCAGTAGGTGAGCCTGTTTCTCTCAAACTTAAGTAATTCGAGATTTCGGCTGGCCCATAGTGAATTTGTACGGGATATTTGTATACGTACCATGCATGTGAAACCTCAAACGTAAAGGGTTACATAGTGTCATCTTTTTAGTCGTCTATCAATCCATGCCCTTATTAATGATAGCCTTCATCTGATCTATAATATTACTGCTATATATTAGAAAGATATTTATCTTATTATACAATTATTACACGTTGATTTTTCCTTTTCTCCTCAACGTCAGTTGTTTTCAATTAGTTCTCGAAGATGAATTGCTTCAATTCGTTGTAAGCCTTGTCAAGGTCATCATTGACAATGATTTTGTCGTGAGCACCGCTGTTAGCGTATTCCATCTCTGCATCAGCAGCGGCCAGTCTCTTTTGTAAGGATTCGTCTGTCTCGGTACCTCTGCCTTGCAACCTAGCCTTTAGGTCGTCCATGGATGGTGGGGCAACGAACAAAAATCTAGCGTTAAGGTCCTTGGTCTTGACAGCTTTGACACCTTGCATATCGATATCTAGGATACAGGTCTTGCCAGAACTGATGACAGCCTTAACGGAGTCCACGGTAGTACCATAGTAGTTACCAGAGAATTGGGCCCATTCGATGAACTTCTCGCCGTCGATCATTGATTTGAACTCATCAACAGTGACAAAGTTGTAGTCCTTGCCATGTACCTCACCTGGTCTTGGAGAACGTGTTGTAGACGAGACACTGAAACCGAAAGTGTCTGGGAATTCAGCAAATAGCTTCTTTAATAGAGTGGACTTACCAGTACCACTTGGACCAGAGATGACAATTGGACGAGACATATTTCTGTATTAGTTTTGACAAATGAATTTGTACTTACACGACAGCTAAGCTTGGTTACAAGATAATTTATTTAAGATTTAATAAGGAACGCGTAATATATCAGTTATACAATTCACATCTCAGTTTGTTTTCATTTTCACTGAATTTTTGTCAATTTTCCAGCTTTTTTTTTTCAGTGAGATCAAGAAAAGTCATATCTACTGTGATTTCTGTGGATTTACAAAACTGTACTATCAAACGCTTATAATTTATGATGTAGAGGGATAACGTTTTGACCAAGAACAACAGACAGTGAATAATATAGTTACCTGTATATATTTACCTTTTCCCCGACTAGTATACAAGTTGCCCTCCGACTAGACTGTATAGTCCCCCCCCCACATAGTACTCAAGCCGGACACCTGGACACCTTATACATACTCAAGCACTATTAGTGTAGTTTGTATCATATTCTACGTCTTGGCATCGTAAAAACTTCAATTGGGTTTCCACAGGTGGCTAACTGAGGATAATTTTAATAAGTACCTTTGCTCATCGCAAATGCTAAATGTTGATTTGAAGATAAGAGTAACAGATAGGACTCGCAATCAAGCATCTTTTATATAGTAAGACGATTAGCGATTGACTCTTTGAATTGAAAAAACTTGAAAAGGAATCGCCACTTATTATTATAAGGAGTTTTTTAATCATCAATTGGAAGACTAATCAGTACCTGTAAGAGTGGAAATAACAAGAACTTAAATCACTATTGGTTTTCCTAGCGATTACTGGTGAATAACAAGAAGGAGAAATTACTATTCTTTCATTGAATTGAAAATTGAAAGTCCAATTCTCTACAAACTTAACATTTTATTTTGGTATTAAGCTTATAAAGTAATCAAAGCTTGCAGCTCAAGACATAGGGAGGTTTGTGAAGAGATATAATACTGACTTTTAGAATATAGGATTATTTTATTTCCATACTGGCACCAAAGTTCATAGAAACAGACAATATTGCCACTGTGACGACAAACTTCACATAAAACAGAAAAAAAAAGGAATAAACGGTAAATTAGCATGGTCAAGTTAACTAGATTTGAAAAACTGCAAAAGGAAAAGAACGCTGAGTATTTTAAACCATTCTTAGATGATCTAGAACAAAGTTCGCAAGATGAATTTGTTAAGAAGCTTAGAGACTTTGATTTTAATGATAGGCCCAGAAATGATTTATTTGTCTGGATACCTGTATTGAATAGAATTGATGATATTCTTTCTAAGTTTGTTGAGAAGTATCATTATAGTTACACAAAGGCTCCTGAACCATTAAAATTGATGAACGATGAAGATTTGAATGTTACTGTTGAGTTAACTGAGTTTTCTACAAAATTATTGTGCAACACTGAAAACCGGTACATCTATTCTTCAATGGATGTAATGAGTAACTTACTTAACTGTCCAAATTTTGAAGTAAAATTAGGTGCTATAAGAGTACTTGCTACTATGGGAGAGAGATACGTCATTGCTCGAGAACGGATTGATGCTACAAAAAACGTATTGGGTACTCATCCATTGAAAAATAAGGCATTAAAACTAGCATTAGCAATTCCATCATCTGCAATGGATGAGAATGGAGAACATTTTGCATTGACAGATTTATATTTCGAAAAGAAAAAATACCCGTCGAAGTGGAGCAAACTAAGATATACATACTATGCGTCTCCTAAGACTAATTCAGCATCATCTAATGTTAAATCAGTTGATTGTAGTGATTCAAACTCTCACTCCTCGGCTCAGCAAGGGGTATCTATGCTAAAATTTTCGATGAATAGTGAAGAACTTTCCAAGCTAACTATTCAAGAGATTTTGGATAAAGGTATGAAGGTTATTCCAGCAGAGGAATGGTTTGATTTTTCACTAAAGGCAATAGCAGCAAAAGCATTTAGTGATGACTCCGAAGATAATCTGCATCTAAGAGAGACAATAATAAGAACAAAAATGAATGCTATAGCCCTTGTGAACACGGTTTACCTCCCTCCACAAGTAAGTTCAAAATTCTTTGAAGTTGATCCTTATGCTTTTAATAGTCTGACAGATTTTATTTCCCTTTCAGAAGTAAAAATATCTAAAAACCTTCGATTAGATGCGTTATTCGCATTGGAATGTATATCTCTAAAACATGTTTGGTGTTCTGATATCATGAGAAACCTTGGGGGTAACATGTCTCATGGTCTTCTTTTCCAGATTCTACGATACTTGAGTAAAATTTTAAGAGAAAAGTCATCAGAAGTCGATGAAATTTATAATGTACGGTTTTTTTACTTGATCTCTAATTTGGCTGATGTCAAAGTTTTACATGAAGCTTTATTAGCAGCAGGCTTAATACCGGCATTATTGGATATTGTTTCAATTAAGAACTTGGACTATAGACGTACACTCGCATCCGCCACTCATTTATTAGAGGTTTTCATTAATGACAGTGATTCCACTAACGAGTTCATAAACAATGATGGGTTCACGACGTTGATCAAATCTATAGATGAAGAAATCAATTATGCGATAGAGAATAAAGGGCAGTTTAATCCACCGGAGTTTATAAAGGTTTACTATGCCATTTCATTTCGTCAACTATCGTACATCAGAAGTCATTTGAAACTTGTAATAAAATTACTAAAGACTGACTCTGGCGATAGAATAAGGAATCTGATTGACTCTCCAATTTTAGGCTCTTTAAAAAAGATCATGACTAATAGGGAATTGTTCGGATATACGTTAATTACATATACTCTGGACATCATACAAAGAGTTATCAATAGTGAACCTACAATTTATCCTATATTGAATGAGGCAGGCCTGATCCCCTATATTATTGAAAACTTTGAAAGTTTGATGGGACCATATTCAGAATTATTAACTCTACTACCTGATGTTATTTCTGCCATCTGTCTGAATACAGAAGGTCTCCAGAAAGTCAAAGACAATGGCCTGATTAAATCTTTGTTCAAGACTGTCACCAATTTGGATTATGCGATTGTACTCTCATGGAAGGAAGAATCTGTCGATTTTGGTACGTCAATGGATGAACTAGCAAGACATTACCCTGATCTTCAGGACGAGATCTGTAATGCATTTTCAGATATGGTAAAGACGTTACCTGACATAGTAAAATTTAATCAACCCTTTTTGTATCAATCAAATACTGGAGAGGATGTAATATACAGATCAAAAACGGATAAGGTTGTAAGAGATGAAGAGGGTTCCCAAGAGCTTGCATTTTGGGATATACAGAAGGATTCACCCATCGTCGACTGTTTCTCCAATGTATTTTATGGAATGACGCTTGAGAATTCTGCTTTACATGATTTACCGGAAAAGTTAGACTTTAAAACTTTATTTAATGCAATTGTACTTAACAATGTCCCCTTTGATTTTAGCATGTCTCAAACTATGTTGAACTATACAGATGTGTTGCAACTATTTGACGAGCATTTCAAAGATTACGCATTTCCTGGTATACTGGAAATAATGGATGATCAATTAAAGGACCTGGAAGAATTCATTAATGTAACTGAACAATCCACAAGTATATTGCAGAATGTGGGTAGTATTGATCTGAATCAAAGAGTTGATTCTATTATCAGTAAGCTATCTAAACTATTGGCAACACAATATATTGTCACAAATGTCTACTTGAACATTACCACACTAACTCCAAATAAATTCAAGGAAATATTGACTTTCTTTAAGAAGTTCGGCATAGGTTTGATCCACCGTTTAAGGTTGTTGTTTCAGAGATGTGCTTTGGAGGAAAGCTTTATTAGAAAGAACTTGCCTGATGAAGTTGCGAAAGAAACCATGCCAGATACCATCGGGGGGAACACTCCGCCAATACAAATCCATGTATCGAAGCCTCAAAAGGAAGAAACCAAAGATAACGGGACATCTGCGAAGTTTAAGAATACTTATCAGATTAGAAGCATTCTGAATAAGCTGCAATCAACATCTTCGATTTTGTTCAGATGCTTCTTAAGGCTAAAGTCCACTGATGCAAATGTAGAAAGTCGTCAAATGGAATTACAAATTTATGATACAGTTGTAGAAAATGTTCTTCATCTGTTGACAGCCGTACCTTTGCAAGGCAATCTGCAGTATGCTCTGGTTGTATTAAATTTCAATACCTATATCTTCACGTTTCCAAAGACGAGTATAACTGCTAATGAGGTACTTCAAACAGTGCCATCGTATCTATTTTTGCAAAAGGGTGGTTATGATATTTATGAGAGACTCGTTGTGGAATTATTTGGAGAAATGTCTAAGTTTTCCAACGTTGCATCTGTTGAAGAGATTGACTATGTTAAGGATACCCAGGAGGTACTGATATTGAGTTGCATCATAAACGCTCTGACATTTTTTAATAAGCCGACAAATATGGATACTATGGAATTGGTCCCATCGATTAAGTATTATTATGATGGCTTTGAGGATAATATTAATTTGACTAAGGCATTAATGGGACCAGTGAAAATCTCAGCGGCAACTATGATAAAACAAATTGACAATAAGTTTAATTTATTCAATCCTGTTTCTAGAACAGTGCCTTATGCTGTATTTAAACAATTGCTAACTCTTCTAAAAAATCTATTCTCTCCAGGTCAGGAGACTGCTAGTGGTTTATTTGTTTTGGATTGCAAATACTTTCCCACTTCTGAAAATATCCGAGAAGCCATACGTGAAAAGGATTTACAGAACGGTAACTTAAAAGCCATAAAAGCTAAACTGGACGACAAAACCCTGACTCTAAGCGATGTGGTAAAGCTGATACCCGACTTCGGTTTTTATAATAGCGTGCCTAAACTAGTTACCAAGCATACCAGTGTTTCGTTGATTGGAATAAAAAATGACTCTTTCTACAAGGAACTGCCTGATAAGGTGTTTAATATTCTGCCTTATTATCCCAAACTAGTTAATGCTTTTGCAAGAACTCTTTTACAAATATTAGCTGACTGGAAGATATCCGGTGAGACATTTGCAGCAACTGTCCTAGAAAAGGTTGAAAAGACTAACATCAAAGATGAAGCCACTCTTTCATCGTTTATCCATTTATTCGGTATATTTTTGAATGAGAAAATTGTCTACTCAAAATCTGAAGCATCCGTAATGCACTTCTTGACATACATGCGAGAAAACTTGAAACCTCAATATGTGAACGCCTCTTGGTTTTCAAAGGCTTTGTATGCATATGAAATCGTGCTGGCAAAATCAGAAATTCCTCAAATGGAGAAATTGGATGAAGATGTCAAAGCACGTTATAAACTTTGGTCTCCCTTAGTTGCCCACCGTATACCTGATGAAACAAAAAAAGCTATTTTTGACATCTTAATAAGAGTCAATGACATTTCAAGCTTTTATTCGGCATTGGCGACTTCTAGAATCTTGATATTCTACGCTAGGGATGAAGAATACGCAAAGGAGATAACACACTCTGGAATTCTATCGAGATTACTCAAAGTTATTGGGATGTTTCAGAAGTCTGAAAAAATTAACTTTCTTGAGTCGTCTTTTCTTTTGTTGATTAGAAGATGTTTTGAAACTACAAGCATAATTTCTACTCTAATTAGAAATGAAATACACAAAAGTTTTACTACAAGACCAATTGGAAACTATAAAGAACGTGAAAGAGAGTTAAGTGGCTTGCTGGAGGAAAAACCTCATGTAGTGATGCGAAGTCCATCTGTTTTTGTAGACATTCTATGCGAGAATGCAAGATTTTCTGAATTTGATAAATCAGATTACATTACAAACTACATTATGAGAAGAAATTTTGATTTGGATAAGAAGACTACCTCTATAACACAAAATACAAATGAAAATGAGATTATACCATCACGAAGAACTAATATTGTACATTTACTATTGTCACAACTTATGGCAGCATCAGAAAAAGATTGGATTTCGGAACCCGCCAATCACCCACCAGTTGATATACCTTCTAAGCCATCTAAAGTTGATCCTTCGAAGAATCCAGTCTGCGCTTACATGATATGTTTGTTGAAGATGCTTTTGGAACTAATTGGTAGTTACAAGCAATCAAAGTTTGAATTCTTGACATATAATCGGAGAAACGTTTACTCGGAAAAACCTAAACCAAGAGTAACTGCATTGAACTTCTTCCTTTATAAGCTCATTGATCGTCCTGCTGGAACTGAAAAGAATGTGTACGCCCAAAGGCGCCGTGAGGTCATTAGTACTCTTGCCAGATCTGTGATTGTAGCTTTTATATCTGATACTCAAATCCAGATAACCCCTAAACAAGACTTGACCAAACAAGACCCAGATATGGTATTTATTAGGAAATTTACTATAGAATCTGTTATTAAGGTCATTAAAAATTCTACCAGCAGTCCAAAAATACTTGAGAATAACGTCAGCCGTCTAGAAAGCTGGTTCAAAATAATTGGCTCTATGGTCTATGTTCAAGCACCGTATTTGAGGTCTATTTTGGACACTAATAAGATTGAGGCTGATCAATATCAGATTTGTAAATTAATGATAGAGTTAGGAGTTCCGACTGCAATTACTGACTGTATGGCAAACCTAGACCTGAACTATCCATTTTCAAGAACCTTATTTAACGAAGCTGTTGATGCCTTGAATGCTATCAACTTTACTAGGAATAATTTCTCAGATCTATTTAAAGTTGAGTCTCATGACGATGAGGACGATGTTGACGAAGATTCAGAAAAAGAAGAGAACAAAGATATGTTCCGTAATTCTGCCTTAGGAATGTATGATGTTGAAGATATAGAGGAAGATGATGACGATGAAGAAGAAGAAGGTTCTCTAATTGGAGAAGAAGACGGGATCGCTTTTGTTGACAGCGAAGATGGAGGCTTTGAGGTAGTTTTTAGTGATGAAAGTGATGAAAATAATGAGCATCCAAGCTCTGAATATGGAGAATCTGATAGTGAGAATGATGGCGAAATTCAAGTAGAAATTGCCGAAGAGAGTATTTCTGGTGATGAACATGATGAGGAAATGACTAACTCCTCTGAAGAAGGCGAAAGTTCCTCATATGATAGTGATGATATCAGTATTATTGATGAGAATGGATATGAATATGATTCAGACATTGACCTTGAATTGGAAGATTATGAAGTTGAGGATTCTGATTGGGAATCAGGGCTTTCCGATTTTTCCTCTTCAAGTAATGGAGATGAAGACAATCATGAGGATTCTGAGCACGACTCTGGAAGAAGGCGTTGGCATGTTACACATGGTGTTGATCTAATTGAGGATAGTATAAGTGACTCTGAAAGGGGTGTTTTTCAGGGTATCGAACATGTGTTTCATACAGAAAATCAGCCTTTATTTAGGGTTCAAAATGATAGTGTCGCTCGTCATCATGATAGAAGTTTTAGGAGGAACCATGGAATATCTTTTGGTTCTCCTGCATTAACTCTGTTCAATAGTTCTCGTAGATCTCAAAATAATCTGATCAACCCACTCGGACCAACAGGTCTAGAACAAGTTGAAAATGATATCACTGATCAACTGGCAACGATCGGTTCAGGTACACGTCCAAGAACTGAAAGATCTAACTTTGATGAAGTATTGTTTTCTGGTGAACTGTTTGATGAGAGACCTCTGGATGGTATCATACTTAAATCTTCTGTAGCAAGATGGAAGGACATTTATGATATGTTTTATGACTCCAAGGGGTATGCCAATTGTGTTGTTACAAAGATATTAAACAAAATATATAAGCCTAGCTTAGACCTTTTCAGGGAGGAAGAAAAGAAATACAATGAGAAACTTGAAGAAAAGATAAGAAAGGTCAAAGAAAAACAAAGGAGAAACAGTCACTTGAGTCATCGGTCCTCGTTCTCAGTTTCTGATGATAGCACCATCGATCATGAGCCACTGGGTGATACACAAGGACCAATAAACTCGGAAGATACTGGAGAAACTCAACAACATAGAGATCCAGTCTATGTAAATATCGAAGGGCGTGATGTTGATATTAGTGGAACTGATATTGATCCCGAGTTCTTAAGGGCCCTACCAGAAGATATGAGAGCTGAGGTTTTTGCTGAGCATGTCCGCGAAAGAAGAGCCGAAGCTTTTCAAAATAACATCCACTTACGTGAAATTGACTCAGACTTTTTGGACATCATACCAGATGAGATTAGAAACGAAATTTTGGATGAGGAAGCTGGTGAAGAGCATGTTTCCGAGATTATTCACAATGCTAGAAATTCTGGGGATGACAGAATAAACCTTGACGAAATTGAATCTAATACAGATGAAGATCACAGCGATCATGAACCTGCCCCTGAAGCTGCAACTGAAGATAAAAAGAAAAATGGAAGAATTTACTTTTCACCACTTGTAGATCGGGCAGGAATTGCCGCATTGATGAAGGCGATATTCATATCTCAGCCGTACATACAAAGGGAGGTTTACCATGAATTATTTTACCGTTTATGTTCGAGTAAACAAAATAGAGGTGATATTGTAAACATCCTCCTGTTTATTCTAAGTGAAGCGATAAATGACCAAGCATCTTTGGAGAAAGTTTACAATTCAATCTCATCAAGAGCTCTAGGGAAATCGGGTGGGGCCACTGCTACGAAACAACTTCCTCCTGATTGTACTCCTCTTACTGTAGCTAATCAGACAATTGAAATACTACAGAATCTAATAGATGCCGATGGTAGATTGAAGTACTTTTTTATAACCGAGCATGACAATTTGGTAGTTAATAAAATCGGTACAAAACACAAGAAAGAATCAAGTACTAAGGCGTTCCAATTTCCTATTCAATACTTAATAACTTTGCTGAGTAAGAAGATTATAACAGATGAGACAGTTCTTATGGATCTTCTAACGAGAATACTACAAGTATGCTCCAAACCTATTGCAACTCTTGCGAAAAAAGATAAGAGTAATCAGAAAGAAAGTAAGAAACTTCAGATACCTAATTTCAAAAAAGAAGAATTGAGGCAATTGGTTTCAATCATAAAATTAGATAGTTGTAATACTAGGGTATTCCAGCAGACAATAACAATTTTACAAAACCTGTCAACCATTGCTGATAATAAGGATATTTTTATAAAAGATTTGGTTGAAAATGCCAGAAACATAGTTGCAGATCTCTCAGAAGAGTTGAGATCATTGTGCAAAGAAGGAACTGTAGTTGAGAGTGGAGCTGAGATAAACTCTGATTTGGTTCAAAAATTTACAGTACCTAGTTCCAATCAAGCGAAACTGTTGAAAGTGTTAACTGTAGTTGATTTTCTGTATTCAGATAATATCTCCGAAGAAATGATAGATACTAATAAGTTGTCGGAGATCTATAAAAGCATGGCCTTGGGTGAAATCTGGGTGGAACTAAGTAAATGTTTGTTTGAATTTGAGAAAAGGAAGCATTTGAGTACATCTGCAACAGTATTACTCCCATTGATTGAATCTCTAATGATCATCTGTAGACATTGTAGGCCTAGTATTGCTCCCATCCTAAAATATGAGGAAGAAAAGAATCTCGATTTCAAGAGAATGGATACAGGTGAGCTATTTTTGCACTTCACTGATTTGCATAAGAGATTGCTGAATCAAATGGTTAGGTCGAATCCTAAACTAATGAGTGGACCTTTTGCGTCATTAGTGAAAAATCCAAAAATATTAGACTTTGATAATAAAAGATACTATTTTATTGCCAAGATCAAATCAGATAAAACTGAAGCCCCTAAACTTCCTATCCCAGTAAGAAGAGATCAAGTTTTCTTAGACTCATACAGAGCACTATTCTTCAAATCTAATGAAGAGATCAAAAATAGCCGACTTGAAATTACATTTAAGGGTGAGAGTGGGGTTGATGCTGGTGGTGTTACAAGAGAATGGTATCAAGTATTATCTAGGCAAATGTTCAATCCAGGTTATGCATTATTTACACCAGTAGCATCAGACAAAACAACATTTAGACCTAACAGAGCTTCCGGTGTAAATCCAGAACATCTTTCATTTTTCAAATTTGTAGGTATGGTAATTGGTAAAGCTATAAGAGATCAATGTTTCCTTGATTGTCATTTTAGCAGAGAGGTCTATAAAAGTATTTTAGGAAAGCCTGTTGCTTTGAAGGACATGGAATCATTAGATTTGGATTATTATAAATCTCTTGTTTGGATATTGGAGAACGATATAACAGATATAATCGAGGAAACTTTTTCAGTTGAAACAGACGATTATGGTGAGCATAAAATAATTGACTTGATCGATAACGGAAGAAATGTTCCTGTAACGGAGTCAAATAAACAAGATTATGTGAGAAAGATAGTGGAATACAAATTACATACATCCGTTAAAGAGCAAATGGATAATTTCTTGAGTGGATTTTATGCTCTAATTCCAAAAGATGTCATTTCTATATTTGATGAACAAGAACTTGAGTTACTTATTAGTGGTCTACCTGACATTGACGTTGATGATTGGAAGAATAATACCACTTATGTTAACTATACCGAAAGTTGTAAACAAGTTAGTTACTTCTGGAGAGCAGTAAGATCATTTGATGCCGAAGAGAAAGCAAAATTGTTACAATTTGTCACTGGTACTAGTAAAGTACCATTAAATGGTTTCAAAGAATTAAGCGGTGTTAGCGGTGTATGCAAATTCTCGATCCATAGAGACTATGGCTCAACTGAACGTTTACCATCATCTCATACATGTTTCAACCAATTGAATTTACCAGCTTATGCATCCTATGATACATTAAGGGGTTCTTTGTTAATTGCCATAAATGAAGGACATGAAGGTTTTGGTTTGGCGTAGTTGCATACATAGTTGAAGTAATTGTGTAAGTCATAATATATTTAAGTAGTTTAACTGACTGAATCTAACAAACTACCAAATATAATCATATTTCACGTAGGTTATCAATTTAATGTTTTGGTTTGGACTTTATGAGCTAACAATGTATAACGAAGGAAAAAAACTGGAAAAGAAAAAACAATACTAACTGGGCTATTGTACCCCAATATACACAGAACAAAACAATTAGTGAAAAGAAGTAAAAAGATGGCAGTAAAAAATTCCTTCTCAGAAGGCATTATTTAATTCATGTACAATAATTATTAAGTCTTACTACTAATACAATAGAAAACCAGTTGTTTTCATTACTCAATATATATCGAGAACGTTTATTAGTCATTCCACTCCCAAATGCCAAGAACTTCACCATATAATTCCATTTGCCTTTTTTCAACATTTTCATTTTCAAGCAATTTGGAAGATATTTTGTCCCACAGCTGGTTCTTCTTCTTCAGATTTGTTGTTTCACTTAACAAAAACTCTCTTAACTGAACTGTGTCAAGGAATTTCACCTCCGGATCACGACTAGCTTCACGTAGCTTTTCTAGAGCTTTCTCCGTAGATTTTTCAACAAAGGCATTCTCTCTATTCTGACATTTCCAAAGTTTTTGTAAAATGATCTCAAGAGTTACTGTGCAAGAGAAGATCGTCAAAGCAACTAAGAGAACATTTTTTTCAATTGGAAACTCTTTTAAGAGTTTGAATATACCACAGAAATAACTTACGTTTTGTTTTGAAAGAGATCTAAACAACTGTATATTCTCAATGTTACCAGCAACATTTTTACTAACGAATGTCTTATAATAAATCTCAGGCAATCTTTTCAATGAATTTGATAGTACAGCCCATTCCTTTTCAAAAGATTCCTTAGTCATCATATCTTTATACTCTTCGTAAACATTATTGAATAAATCCTTTTCCAACATACCGGCTTGGTAGTTATCAGGTAATGTGCTACCACAATGTGTGTTGGCATTTTGAGTTCTCAACAAATCTAGGGCAAATAATAGGGGAGTTTTCTTATTTGCGGCTTTTCTTTTAGTTATACATTTATCAGCTAGTGGGAGTAAACTTTCCAAATTCCACCAACTCTTTCTCAAAACATATCCATCTTTACAACTCATCTGAAGATGAGTCTTACAAATGGCACCTTCTGGACATAATTTACACTTTGGTAAAAATCTTTCCAAAGTCTTATCTACAGAGGCCCAGACTTTGTTGGAGTTTGTATATGGTGCAAACTTTGCCACAGGTAATTCATGGCCACAGAACCCCACTCTAATTTTTTGTTCTCTATACCATAAGAAGAATAAAATAGGCAATACAATTACCAGAAATTTGAACAAGTAAATCATAATTTCATCAAGTACAGCAAATAGTTTGCTTGGTTCTTCCTCCTTGTGCTTTACAAACTCATCTTTTGTAGGACATAATTCTTCCTTAATGTCTTCCTTGATCTCTTCAACAACTTCTTCCGCTTTTTGAGATATCTTTTGAACCTGTTCAGACAACTTCTTGGGAGTTTGAGATGTCACTAAATTTTCAATCTCCTGCAGTTTCTTTTTACCTTTCTTAGCTGATGATTCTTTTTTGATTTCATCATGCATAGCCCCCCTAGTAACAGGAATGTCTGATTTACTCTCCAATTTGTTTCTCGATGGAGAACTTGATTCAGATGCTTTAACTGGAGTTGCAAGTGCTGAAGTACTATTGACAGCTGCCGATTGATTGTTTTTGGTCTTGATGTTATCATCTGTAGATTTGGCTCTCTTTTTCTTATTCTTGTCGCTGTCCTCATCTTCAGATTCTGTTCTGGAGTGCTTTTTACCAGCAACTGACTTCTTATTTGGCGATTTCTGGACAGAAACCTTCTCAGCTGGTAAACTCTCAGCTGGTTCTGAATTTGCCTTGGCAGATTCCTTCATTTTCTTCTGTCTTAGTCTCAGTTTAGTCTCATGATCAACTCTTTCCTTTGCAATCGCTGCTCCAATTCTCTGGCTAACCTCTTCTGCATCAGACTCATCAATCAATTTATTGCATAACCTTAATAGATCAGCCTTTTTCGCCTTGCTTGGAAAACTAACTTTGTTCTCAGCCAGCACAAACCTCAGCTGTGCAGCTGTGAGCTTAGACAAATCAATACCTTGTCTATTTTCGCTCATTCCATATGTATGTGTGTATTATCTTTGCCTCCTCTTTGTTCAGATTTAAGAAAGCAATTAAACTTTTCCTTTTGTAGTAGTTGTCCCTAAGAATACTTTATGAGACGTTTGTGTCTGTCTTTTATTCTTTCATAAAACAACTCATATATTAATTTCAACTCAAAAATACAATAAAACTCTCAACTTCACAAAACAAATATTGCAACCAATCTATATTCACAAGTAAATCAAATGTATAATCCCTGTTTAAACTTCATTGTTTATTCCTGTTTTCCAAACTAATTTTTGTTCGTTGGAATTTTTGTTTTGTTTGTTCAAAGGGAAATTAGATTGTTCTGCCCTCCCCCCCTTCGAAAAAGCAGTAAAAGTTGCGTACAACTAGAGGAATTCTTCCAATAAATTGATGAAAAACAACAAAACAAACAAAATAGAATCTAGTTTGTAAACAATAGAATAGCCATTCGAGTCTTCAGAGATCAAAGGATTGGACTAGTCAGCTTGGGTGTATAACGTGCTCTTCTGGCCACTTGTAAGCATATTCTTCAATTTCATTCTTTGGAAAGTCTTCGGTGATTGTGGCACCAGTTATTCGATTTTAAATTCTATTTACACGACTATCGCAAGGAATCACTTGGTTGCTTGGGGGTTTTCTTAATACCAGCGTATTCTATAGATGTGTTTTATCTCTGCCTGGCTCTTTGAATTTGTGGATGTACTCGCCAGATTCAATCCTCTTTTTTATGTAGTCAATGGTGTGAGGACCCACTTCTTCCTGGTATGGTGATACAATAGTGTTGACGTCTCTTTCACCATTAGCGAGCGCACTTTCATGCCAGTACTGGGGCAATGGAATAAACCACAGCATTGGGTTAGAACCCATGAACTCTTTGATGTTTTTTAACCAATGCTTCTTATACACTGACCCTTTGAAGTCGTTATCCAATTTGACCACGTACCGGTAGTGGTCGTCAGAGTTGTAATAACAGTAGAATCTCTGCATGCTCAATTCAGGCGTGCGCTTGCGCTTCTTCAAGTCAATGACCTCGATGGATGTTAAATTCTGACTCATGTAGTATATATACGACACAAATAGACCTGACGTCATGAGCCATCCTATCCCGCTTATGATCAATAGAACTATCAAGTTCGCGTTCAACCTTGCATGGTATTGACGAATATCCCTGATGTATACACTTATAGTTATCCAGACTATCATTAACAATACAGCAAAGTAGAACACAAATTGCACAAACAGGCGGTAATTCTTGAATCCGATGACTGCGCCTAACCAAACACAGTAATGATCAAATCTTGGTACACAATGGCCCTGGTGTGAAGAGTGTTTTGTCCTCCCAACCTTCAAGGACTGGCAATTGCTGCACCACACAGGGTATCCGTGCGGATCACTCTGGTAGCAGTTAGGCGCCACTGTTGTGTTCTCCAAGTCCGCGGAGTCTACCAAGAGATGGGGTGCCACACCCGGTTGGTGACCTGGTCCACATGAAACTATTAGTACCCAAATGGCTATGATCAGCGCATCTAGGACACAGCAGGTGCAGATCAATCCTATAGCGGTGGCCTTGTGGCCGAAGTCCCTATACACACGCTCGTAGCACAACTTATGACAATACGCCCATGTGCCATAAATCATCAAAAGTAGTACCACTAGAGGTACTATATATATTGTCCAGTACTTATTTCGGAGCCTCCATTCTGCGAAACCCATCTCATGCAAGGTGCTTGTTTCATCAAAGTTATTTTCGTCCACTCAAATGTGATTTGTAGGAGTTCCTCAAAAAAACTAGCTCTATATTAACAAGCTATCAACTGTGATCTAACGTCTTAATTTTGTTATTTGCTATTAGATAACAGTACTCTCTACAGCAAGCTAAAGAACATTTATGGCTCATCGCAAACCTTGTAATCAAGCATTTTTTCTATCAAAATCCCGGAATTTTTCACTTTTAGGATTTGAAAGATCAATATAAAAGAAGTGGATTTGAAATATCGAAATAACCGAACTGCACATAGCATATCAGGAGCCTGAAGTGCCTATTTGTATAAGCTAATAACAGTGATATTGCAAATTAGAAGTTGTGATACTTCGCTATTGTAAAATTGAAGGAAGGAGTTTGTAAAGTTTATCAGAAGATAAGATGAGTTCAGCAGTGGCGAGTAAGGGTATGAATCAAGGTAGTGAGTTTGATGATAACAAGGACATGTGTCCTATCTGTAAGACAGATAGGTATCTTTCACCGGATGTGAGGTTTTTGGTGAATCCTGAATGTTATCACAAGATCTGCGAATCCTGTGTAGATCGTATATTCAGTTTAGGTCCTGCACCATGCCCATATAAGAGTTGTGATAAGATCCTGAGAAAGAACAAATTTAAGACACAGATATTTGATGACGTTGGTGTTGAAAAAGAGGTTGATATCAGGAAACGTGTATTCAATGTGTTCAATAAGACATTAGAGGATTTTGACAATGATCTAGAGGCATATAATAAGTACCTTGAAGAAGTGGAAGATATAGTATACAAGTTGGATAATAAGATTGATGTTGTGGAGACCGAAGAGAAGCTCCGGACATATGAAGAGCTAAACAAACAGCTGATTATGAACAATATGGAACGGAGCAAGAAAGATCTGGAGAATTTCGAGCAAAGACAACAATTCGAGAAAGAGATGAGGATGAAGAAGAGAATGCTGGAGAGACAAATAGAGTCGGAGGACAAGATGAACAAGGAATGGGCTAAGAGAGAGATTGTTAACAGGTTAGCAAGCTCTACAAACGCTGATGATGTAATTGAGGGTGTTAAGAATACTGTTAAATTAAAGAAGTCCTCAGCGAGAAGAAAACTTGAGGAAATCAACCGTGTATTACAAAATAATCCATACAGTAGTTTGATGTTAAGCCAAGGTTTAAGTAGGAAAGAAGACAACGTTCCGTTTACACCATTCAATGGTGATAGAGACTTAGATAAGCGTTACACCATTGACCAGGAATCGTATGATGACCCATTCATCAAAGATTTGGAAAACAGAAAGGATTATATTGCTTCTGGTTTCAGATCAGACTTTGTCTATGATAGAATGCTGACGGAGGCTTTTATGGGTTTAGGCTGTGTCGTGGCAGAAGAAGTATGAGAGTAGTGCCCATAGTAAATCAACTAATGACTTTGCATTTAATATCAGTTCTAAAAAGGAAATAAAGAGTTTCGAGTTATTTTTTTTTATGAATATTAAACATTAAAGATTTTTTCATATATATATCTAAGTAGTATATAGCACAAATCGATGATCCCCCTCAACAATGATCAATCTTATAACTATCAGTAGTTCAGGATCGGACTAGGTCTCACAAATCATCATGTGCTACTACTGGAGTAAGTATATGATCCACCGGCAGGATAATTTGTCCTAGCAGTCCTTATGGGCACATGTACGTGTCTATACCGGGGTTCCTCAGGCCTGTAGTCATTGTGATCCTCTGCATAGTGTTGTCTGTGCTGATCCATCCGCATTGTCTCCTCATAAGAAGGCGGATCAGCCGGCATCTCTTTCTTACTGTGTTCCATGATCTTCAAGCTCGAATATATAGTTGTGTGTTTACCAGGTCGAGCGGTCGAACAGCAAGGACACTACAAACAACAATGAAATATGACTATAGGCTATTTATATATTTTGCTCATTTATGCGTCTCCTTTGCTATACTTTGTTGACGTATTTTCAGTTTCGCCGTGTCCATTATAAGGAGCACTTATTAGACACAAATCGGGCTTGGCATGTTGTTGTTCTGTAAATTATACCTGTCAGATGGGCTTATAGTACTTACTCTAATACAAATATGACGTATTTTGCATTGAGGGACCCTTTATATCAATAAAAGTTTAATGCGGGGGAGGGGGGTGGAAGCAGGATCCTCTGCATGGAATTGTTAGTTTCAACCATAACCAAAGGGAAAGAGCTAGAGGAACAGCTTAGAACAAAGGCTTTTCGAAGAGTAGGCAGTGGAACAAGACTTTGCAGAATGGGGGGACACTGTGAGCATTCACAGTGCTGGGGTGTCCTTCTGGGAGTCTTGAATCCTTCTTGGAGACACCTCGACATGAAGTGTTGGTGACAATTCATGTGTCTTGTCATTCTATCATGCCAGAGAAAAGTGATCCTCCCAGGCTGAACAGTGAACGATATTCAAGTTACTGACCTTATTACTGGTAGTCTCTGCCTTAGTTGGCTTCGGTATTTAAAGTTGGACTGTATATATTCACCAACACGGTATCCTTACATATCTGACGCTTGGCAAGATATCCCAATATAGAAAGAAATATTCAAAGTAGCACTGCGTCATGCTGAGAAACACTGTGGGGAAGAGCAAAACCAGTATCGAACAATTTATGGCTAAGAGCCAGATTGTGAGGTATAAGCGTACCAAGAGCCAGGGTGGGCTTTCACCGCTTACACAGAGGGTAGTCACACAGCTGAGTGTGCTGTCGGCAGCCAGGAAGCAACCGAAGCTGCTAAAGCTCTCGAAGGAGGACCTAGTGAAACATCAGACTATAGAGAGAAGCTGGAAGCTATATCAGCAACAAAAGACCACTAGACAGTTGGCACAATTGAAGCAACAGTATTTGGCAATGGAGGAGGCCATGGAGACCCTGAAGTCCGTGAGCCCGGAGTTGTACGAAGAAGCAAACATATCAGAAGAAGGTAAGCAGTTCCCACTAGATATAAAGATCACCACCGATGCTCCACCAAACAAGATATGGCATTACAATTTCAAAAAGTAAATTTAAAAAGCTATGAGGAGCCATTTCCAACATCAAAGTTTCATAGCTGACACATAAGCAATGTATCAACAACACCAACCAGGTACTCTACAAATACACATTGTTAAACATCCTACACCCTGTATATATTATCGGAAAATACAACTTAGTTTACATGTATATCGTAACATAAATCCATACACACTTGTTCCTATCAAACATACAAATATCATCAAACAGACACAGAAACACACGCAGAGACATCCAATTTTACCTCTCACAAGTGCTGAAATTTTTTTTTCACCGCGAAGGAGTCAATCGCAAGCCAAAAGTCAGCGAATTGGAAATTTGCCAAAACTTTAAAAGGAGTACAACCTTTTGATCCATTAGTTGTGGATGCTATCATAGCAAGCTCTTTGAGTAAGTGATAAGTTACCAGGTGAGCTTAAAAGGCAATTCATTAAGTGTTAAAAAATTACTGTTGCCGCGATGTTGGGCCGAGAACCATGGATTGTCTCCTCGACTTTTGAGTTGGACAACAAGGACGTTGTTGGGCGCAAGTTAGTCAAAGAAGAGGAGGTTAGTAAGACGAGGCACGAACAGGAAGAGTTTGTTTGCCACTATTGTGATGCGAGATTCAAGATCAGAGGGTATTTGACTAGGCATATCAAAAAACATGCTTTGCAGAAGGCTTACTATTGTCCGTATTACAACGAGAAGGCACCACCAGATTTACGTTGTCATAACAATGGTGGATTTAGCCGTAGAGATACTTATAAAGCTCATATGAAGACGCGGCATATCATGTACCCAAGTGGTGTTAAATCGCAGGAGAGGTTTAAATCCTCAGGCCATTGTTCTCACTGTGGGGAATACTCTCCAAATGTTGAATTTTGGGTTGAGGACCATGTTGAGTCAGGCCAATGTACAGCATTACCTGAAGAGTATATCCTAAAACAATCCAAGAATGGCAAGACAGAGAGGAAAGTGAATAGAGTCAAAATGATAAAAACCTCTAATGGGCAATCCCGTTTTATCTCAACAACACGAAGCATTATGGATTCGAAAGTACTTCTCAATGAAGACGCGATGGAAGCACTTACAATTGTGGCAGAACACGCCAAAAGAAGTGATATATTGACCAAATACGGAACAAACAAGATATTACTTGACTCTGCTGACTTTGATAAGGATGTGTTAGAGTCAAAACCAAAAAATCGCTACACAGAGGAACCACTAGAAGACGAAGAAGAAGAAGAAGAAGAGATGGGCGGCCACCCATTTTTTGGTAGACAAAAAATCCCAAGCTTTAAGCCATTGGATACCGAAAACACAAATAAACAGGATCAATGCATCAAAAAGAACTCCGCCGACCAACATGTTCCTCCTTTGGATTCGGAACAAAGCTCCATGAACTTAGATTACCTGTTAGAATTTGAGGCTGGTACTCAATCGGTGAAGAATCCTCTTCCTAGATTCAATAAGGATGTGATATCCAAGCAATCACAGAGGAGCTTAGAAGAATACACAACATTGTACACTGAATACTTCAAAGATACCTTTAATTGAGAGTTAACACTGTACCTTGTGCTTCTGCATATCCTTGGACCATACTTATTACCGAACTTGCTTTCACCAGCACTCCGGCAAGAATCCATGCATATTATAATTGATCTTCATATTCCTCTTTTTTTAGCCCCTCTAAATTAATGTTTATTTTCTATGGCCTTTCTATACACACATATAAAGTAAATACGCATAAATCGATGAAATACATATATAAACAAAATGAGTCTATCATAAGAGATACTTCTACACTTTTTCGAATTCTGAATATTGTCAAAAATGGGAGCTCTTAAAACCATAGTACTTGAAATCAGGACTATATGATTCAGACACAAACAATCACAAATCACGAAAAATACAAAATATCAAAACCTTAAATTTTTGTTGCGATGAGCTCCTCCATGAAATCAATAACAATGCAGTAAACAAAATTAGTATCATATTTGTTAACTTAGAAATATTGAACGTCGTACATTTGACAGTATTTATTGGCTTTAGTAGATCAACAAAGGACGGTCGAGCCATTTTTGGACGCAGACATTCAACTAAGTTTTTTCTCAAAACACAAAACACCAAAATCATTTATCTAACGCGAATTAATATCTTCTACAAGAAAGCAAAAGACTGGAGATAATTTTCCTATATATATGAGAATAAGACAATAATGTCGCATAATCAACAAGATGAGGAAGATATAAACTTCCAGGAACTTGTAGGAAATTTATTAAGTACACATAATGAACAAATTAACGAAGGCGAAACGGACAACCAGCAGAATGAGGATCCACATATCGATTTACCCGATTTACACACTGCTGAAGATGACCTAGTTGCTGTGGTAGCTAATGCTATTCAGAACATGGACGTAGTTGAGGGCTCACATCAAATAGAACAGACACCCACTCAAACACACAGCAGTCATGACGATCAAATGGAAATTGATAAGGATATCGAGCTTGATGAGGAAGAAAGACAACACCGAGAATGGGCAAGGCTACTGCGACAAGGCATCTTGGAGACAGAAAAAACAGAGACTGATAATATTGATCACATACAAGAAAATGAGGAGAATCTAGATGATGAGGATGAAAATCTAAGAAGAGCCATTTTGGAATCATTAAATGAGCTAAATGTACCGCAATCGACTAAACAAACTAAGAAAGCTTCTAAGAAGAAGAAGAAAGAAAAAGATAAAGATAAAAATAAAAAGCCAGAGAAAGGAACCGAAAAGAAGCCTGATAAGAAATCAGAAAAGAAATCAGAAAAGAAATCAGAAAAGAGTACAGATAAGAAATCAGATAGAAAGCAGGAAAAAAAGTCCGACAAAAAGAGTACTAAAAAATCTGACAAAAAATTAATAAAAAAATCTGATAATTTAGTAATACCGAAAACTCCCTCCAAGATACAACAAAAATCAAATAATCAATCTGAACAACTAAAGACCATTGATGATGATATCAGCTTACTAAATTTTGAAGACGTGATCCAAGGCTTTATGAAGGAAGGTGAAGAAGCTGGTAACAAATATGCAACAGCTGGCGATGATAATTTTGCCGCTGATGAAATTGTTGAAGCAACTTTGAAAGCCTTTGAAAAGGAGCTTCTCAATGTTACTGAAAAAGATAAAAAAAAGAAGAAAAAACCAATACGACAGTCTTCAACAACAAAAGATACTGCTATTTCAAATTTGAAATCAAAAACTAAAAAGTCGAAAAAGGATAATAAAACTATCACCCCTAATCATATTTCAGCAGTGGGCAAAAAGCATATTCCTAATGAAACTCCTAAGGCTAATTTACAAACAGATGATGATGAGTACGCCAAGGCATTAGCTGATGTTGTAGAGCAAGTTGTGAGCAAATCGTTTGTTTCCAATGAAAAAGCCTCTGAGATGAAGAAAAAAGCCGAAACGCCTAGAGCTGTGATACCGCCTATACAGAAACGTATAAGTGGTCCAAGCAGTTTACAGAAACAACAACAAGTGATTCCTAAGGAGAAAGTTGCACAGAAATCCAAGTCTGTGAAAGAGACAAAACATAAGAAAGATGTAAAAAAACAGAAACCAGAGAAAACACACAAACTAGAGGCTGCTGAGGAGCCTTTTGATATGAATGCTATCATGAAAAATGCTATGGATATGGCATTTCAAAACCATGAGAGCAATGACCTGGATACTTCAGTTATTGAAGAATTCAACCGTGGGCTAGGCGATATGACCATTGCGGACATTCTTGCTCCAAAAAGCTTGAAAGCAAAGAAGAAAACGATCTCTAAAAAGAAATCTTCAGCAGAATTAGATGATAGGGGGTCTGATAAAAGCAAATCCAAACTAATAGCAACAAAGTCGAAACTCCCAGATAAGGTTAATAACAATAACCACCGTTTACCAAGTGCTGCTGTGGTTACACCTAGTGTAGTTCATGAAACTAATCTAGAAGAGAAGAAAAAGGATTTAAAAGCGAAAGATAATAAAACAGAACTTACTGATTTAAGAGTCAAGACACTACCATCCTCTCAACAAATTAAAGTTTTTAAAGTTAATGCTGGCGGTAGGGAAGCTGTTAATCATGATGCTAGTGCCCCAATATTACATAAAATCAAATTCTCCAATCGTTCAGATGAAAGACAGAAAACGATGCCAGTAACAAAAACAATAGAAACTACAAGAATGAAACTCTCTAAGCAATATTTAGCTGCTGTTAATGAAGCAGTTTCCCTAGTCAAGAAGAAAAGGGCTGCCTTGAATAAACAGAAGAAGGAAGAAGAGAGGAGGTTAAGACAGGAGCGAAAAGAACAGAAGAAACTCAAGAAACTTCAAGAGAAGGAGAAGAAAGAGAAGGAGTCCAGAGAACTAGAGGAAATCGTGGCAAAAGGACCACCATATCCAGCAGATCTTAGATTGACGAAAAGCGGCAGACCAAAAAAGCCATATAGAAGGTGGACAAAGGAAGAAATGGAGGCAAGAGTGCAAAAAAGTACTGAGGAAGCATTAAAACCAAAGAAAGTGAAAAAGGTAAAGAAAAAGAAAGATAAGAAACCTAAAAAACTCTCATTAAATGCATTGAAGAAAATACCACTGTTCAACTTGTCGAAAGGGTTAACTCCATTAATGGCAAGTTTAAGTTACCTGTCTGATGGAAAATCCAGCAGAAAAGATTCTCAAAATAATAACATTGTTCAGAAGTCTAATAATATGAGTTCTGAGGAGATGGCGATGAATGCTGCAAAAAATCAGAAAAATGCAACAAACATTACGTATTATGATCCATCATGTGATGCAATTGTCCGCAAAGAGATCATCGAATACCATCCTCCTTGGGTAATACCTAACAATCCTCCATTAACTCTTCCAGTCGTTACTCTCCTAAGAAGAGATGCGATTGACAAACTGGTTCCAAGTGGTAAAGCAAGCAAACGAAAGAAAAAAACATCCGAATATGGAACAGTTAGTGCTAGAGAAAAGATGATGTCTTCTATTTTGGGTCCAATTGTCAATACTTTGAAAGCTGCAGCAAAAGCTAAGACTGCCTCAGGTGCATCCCCAGAAGAAGCAAGCAAATACCTAGCAACTATTATTCAATACACAAAAAACACAATAGTGAAGGCCCTTCTAAATGCTAGGTCATCACAATTGCAATCAATCAAAACGGAGACATCAGTACGTCTTGATTCTCCATCTTTGACTAATGGAAGTCAAACCATTCCTATTTTCAATTCAAGGAAGATAGTGAATTCTGGTAACCGTGAAGGGAATTTAATAAGCCCAAAAAAAGGTACAATCACAATTGATGACAAAGAAGACACAACCAAGAAACACGCAGTTCCTATAAAAATTGAAGAAGAAGTGACAATTCATGACTTTACGCCTGTGAGGACGCAAATACCATGGAATAATTATCACATCTTATTGTCAAACAATGACGCAATAAAAGAATACGAAAGATTACAACTTTGGAGAGAAGCAACTGTCAATGATATCTGTCATAACAACGGACACATTAATGACATCTCTAATGATGACATCAATATGATCAATTCAGATCATGGAGATATGACCGATGACGGGGAAATGGCTATCGATCCATCTTTATATGGTATGGATAAAAGTGCATCTCATCCTATTGAAAACAACATAGAACCTGTCTTATCTCATAATAACAAAACTTCCCAACCAACCTCAATATTAATAGAAGACAATGAACTTCATCCTCCAAGTACGAAACATATAGAGAAAAACTTCAAAAATACACCAAACTCTGTTGGGAATTATGCACATATTGTAGATATTAACGATGAAAGCCATAGCATCACGATAGATGTTGGAGTAGACGAATCCGTAGAAAACCCGCTATCAGAGATTAACGAAACACATGTAAAGTTTGACAATCCCAAGCCGACATCTCGTGATTCTGATGCGCATATCTCAACAGGTTCTAACAAAGCTGACAATCACAAAAGTTCAGACGAGAATAATACTAGTGAGGAAATTGGTAGCCAGAGAAACTTCAATTCAAATGATAATGACAAAGGTCCATTGATAAATAGGTTGATCCGTGAACAGCTCATAGATTTGGATCATGAATCACAAAAAGAAGGCTCTATGCCAGATTTTAGTGATCTGATTTCTAATACACTAAGCTCTGTACTGCCTGAAATTGAGAAAAGTGCAACGACGATGAAAAAACCAAGAAAGGTTAATAAAGAAACACCAAACAATGTATTAAACTTAGATGGGTTAGTGCCACCTGTTAGGAAGATAATTAAGAAGGAGGAAAGCGCTGAAAGACTATCTCCAACTGGTCGCGTGAATCACACTTTGCCTAAAAAACTAGTTATACCGTTAAACAACATCTCGAACTCCAATAACACATTACCTTCTGTAAAAACTGAGGAGAAATCAGTAGTTAAAAAAGAGGTGGTAAAAATTGTAAAACCCAGACCAGTTACTCCTACCTTCAGCTTCAATATCCCGAATTTGAAAAACTATCCTGGTATGGCTACACTAGTAACTAAGTTGTTAAAGAAGTATCTTACCGCAGAGGAGTTTAACCAATTCAAAAGGGAATCTAATAAAGAGAGGAAAAGAAAATGGAGGGAAGCGAACTCGCAGAAAAACTGGGAGAATGATCTAAGATCACGGCTAAAGAGGCGCGCTAATGAAAAGTTTGGACCTGAAAATAATGAAGCGAAACAGAAATGGATTCAAGAAGAGTTTGACTCAAGGGTTTCAAAAGACAAAATTAAACTCGAAGGAAGTGAAACGATAGATAGATCGGGAAACACAGTGATGACTGACAGCGATTCTTTACAAATTCTTGCAGGTAGTTTGGGTAAATTAGATCTTGCTAGAAAAATCGAAACAGAAGTTAATGACATTATCGAAGATTTCATTGAGAACTCTAACAAGAAAAAACGGAAAGTGACGAAAAATAAAGACATTCCAGCCAACTAATTGATTTAAGAAAATCAAAGAAGGGCGTTGTATTATATTATTTTTTTCTAGATGACATTTTTAACTTATTATTATAAATAAAATATATTCCTCAAATCTTTACTACTGGACAGGTTTTTCATGCAAATGATATTTTGGGATGGTAATAATATTCACAATTGTAGTATGATCTTTTCACATCCTTCCAATCAGGAAGCTTGCCCTTCAAATCGACATATGTGTATTCACAATTCATACCATAAGTTGCAACATCAACTTCTACAATCTTCTTATAAACGTCATAACAAAGTGGTCTATCAGCACCCAACCCGTTGAAGAACGAGAAAACACCTTCTGGATTAACCAGACCGACAACGATATCGTATAAATCCAGCATATCTTCGTAGTGTTCACTAAATGTGTCATAATATATTCCATCAAAAAACACATTACCCTCATCTAATAATTTGTTCAGTGAGTCTTGCCATTTACCCTCCAAAATCACAACATTTGGCTTCTGATACCAACCGTCATTTTTCATTTTCTTTAGTACATCGGGATGCGCTTCGCAAATATAGTGTTTTTTTGGATTCCTCTCTTGTATGAATGTGTCAATGATGCCCATACCAAATCCAATATTAAGTACCACAGACTCTCCCACTGGTTTGCGTGAAACCAATGTATCAGCAGCTAGTTTCATTATGTCAGTTTCCCAATCCATCATAACACCATCTTTATTGTTTTCTGTTATCAGCGCATCTTCTGTATACTTTAATTTTGTATTTAAGTAGGTGTCTGGATCTGCTGCAGTAGCATCATCATCCGAAACAGATGAAACCTTGCCCGTGCTGTCATCAAGTGCATCTTTTGGTACCACTTCCGCTGACGCCTCAGCACATATATCAATCTCATTTTCATCGATGAATTCCACGTCACCTCCATTCAACTTACGAAGTAGTAATTCAGCACTAACTCCCGCTTCGACGACACGCTGATATAATGGAGACTCTCTGTTACCACCATTTCTTTCGAGAATCAAGTCACCAACCGTTTTGTTCTCGAAGTCTATAAAATTCCACCCGGCACCATACTCAAAAAGCATATCCATCATGTGTAACACCACTTGCTCTTCATCATCGCTCAGGTTTCCAGGCAACGACCTGGCAAGTATATGCAACGGAGTAGTATTAGATTGTTCCTCCTCATCAGATACCTCATCAGCATCTTCTCCAAGCTCACTTCTTTCAAACGCTGCCACTTGCTCTAACGTGTACGTTGCAGGAATACCAGCCTTTAGGAACCGAGAGAGCTCCCCAAGATAGTGCTCTTCCGAAATTGGTCTCACCGGAAAGGTTAGTAGACTATGTAGCTCAGACATCAATTAATTTACACCTTGAGAGAACAAAAACTTATCCTAATGGACTATCAGTCAGACTCATCAGTGAAGCTCATCGCAAGCTCATCGCTATTTTTAATGATTCTGAATTTTTTTTCAGCTAAAATTCGGGATCAACGCTGCTTCCAGTTTTCAAGAAACAAATTTCAAAGAAACTTGAGAAAACAGGAACCGGGAAACAAGACCCTCAAAGTTAAATCGAGGTCTTGAACGGACAAGGTAAGGCTTTTGATCTTTCAACTTAAACCGCTACATATTCAGTTGAATAACAGTGATCTGCTACTGAAGTGTTTCTAAGCCTTTGAGTTTAAATAGTACTGCATCTCGACGATCCGGATCACTCATACTTTTTTTGGGGTAGCATATTGACATCGAGAAGTCATAGATCATAGATAAATATTTGTGGTTGTTGTATTTTACAGTTTATTGATTTTGGTTGTAATTTAAAGGCATTGTATAGTAGGACAATTTTTGCAACCATCTTAAGGGGAAAACAATTTGGTTATATAGGATTTACTGGTGCCGGAATTGAAGGAATGGACATATGACTTCGAGAAAACGATCCCCACACGAATTTATCTTTAAAGAAGAGCTTGGTCATGGCTCGTACTCTACTGTTTACAAAGCGCTAGACAAAAAGGATCTCAAAAAACCATATGCCATCAAAGTGTGTTCAAAGAGGCATATAATCAAAGAAGCCAAGGTGAAGTATGTCACGATTGAGAAGAATACCTTAAACCTTCTGGCTCGTGGGAACCATCCAGGAATCGTAAAGCTATACTATACCTTCCATGATGAAGAAAACTTGTATTTTGTATTGGACTATGCCTCTGGTGGTGAGTTACTGTCATTGTTACATAAGATGGGGACTTTCACGGACAGCTGGGCAAAACACTTTGCAGCACAATTAGTGGATACATTAGAGTTTATGCATGCAAGGGGAGTTATACATCGAGACTTAAAGCCAGAAAATGTTCTTTTAAGTAAGGAGGGTATACTTATGATTACAGATTTTGGTGCAGCAGCAACTCAGAACAATTTCTCCGATAAGGATAATACCAGATCAAATGCGAACGAAGGCATTCCTAAGGATGATGTGCCATCCTCTGGCGATAAGACTGAATGTTCATCCTTTGTTGGTACTGCAGAATACGTTTCACCCGAACTACTTCTGTATAATAAGTGCAGTTTTGGTTCAGACATTTGGGCATTAGGCTGTATGGTATATCAATTCATTCAAGGTTTCCCACCATTCAGAGGCGAAAATGAACTGAAGACGTTTGAGAAAATAGTATCGTTGGATTATTCGTGGAACCCAGAACGACAAACCAACTTTGGGACTATCAACATTCAAGTGGTAAATCTAGTAAGGCGAATGTTGACCATTGATACTACTCAGAGAGCTACTATAGATCAAATAAAACGGGATCCGTGGTTTGCAAATGTTGACTGGGGTGACAAAAAGAAATTGTGGAGAGGAATATGGCAGATACAAAATCAAATAACTCCTACAAATGCTTATATATCTCCTTCTAATGTGCATACAAATGTTAGTCACCAAAATATACTACAAAACCGCCAACTGCACGTAATAGACACGCCACTGAGAAATATCCCAGTTACTAAACAAAAGAGGAAAAAGCCAGCCAAAGAATTCAATACCACTAGCAGTATTGTAGAATGGAGAAAAAAGTTAGGTATTGCGTCCTCATCCACTCACAATAGCACACAAAGCATTAGCAACATTGTCGTGGACTCGTTTAAACCAGAACTACCGACCAACAAAGTTATAATAACTAAAGAGATACCAGTTGGCAATGTATCTATAAATCAAGTTGGCGCAAATCTTGATAGCGTGTCACCAATACCCACTTCTATGAAGCTGCAAAATCAACCCTCTAATAAGGAATTAAATCGTACACCACAAACGATCCATCCCATACCAGCAATCAACTCACTCAACTCACCAACATTACCCAATCCAAATCCAAATCCAATACCTCCGCATCAAGATTTAAAAGGAAAAATAAATCATTCTAACGAGCCGGCCATTGTCTCTGCTAGTCAGTCGAATTTCGTCAATCCAGCCCATATTGGCCATAACAGCGCTGTTCATGAAATAGCGGAAACTAAAAAAAGAGACCAGCAAAGGAACATATCTAACTCAAATATGAATTTAAACTATACCAACAGTTTGGAAGAAGTGCCTCAAATGAATGACGGTGGCCTATCAAATGGAGTTCAAGATGAAAATAGATCCAGACAAAGCAGTACTTCTAACGTTGAAGCTAGCCAGTCCACTATGAGGATAGCATGTGATATGCCTAATGGTGATAGCAAACTCAAAAACCAATCATCTCAAGTTGAGAGAGAAGAAGCCATTAAAAAACCTTTGAAAATAACACCAGGCTTAGAGATCTTGAAACAAGATTTTGTTTACGTCAAAACAATTAGCTATGATGCTGCTGGACCAGACATGGCTATTAACTCTTATAAAACAATCAACGATGATCTGATCACATCATTAGTTGCAAAACACAAGAGTTCTTTAAGACCAATAAACATATTTCCACAACTTCTTGTTTTATACAAGGATGGATCTCTGGCTTATAAAGAAGTGAATACAGAATCTAGGAAAGGTGAAAAAGCTCTGAATCCTATGGTCAACCTGGGTGACGTGAACCTTTCTATGTATGATTTCGAGTTTGATGAATCTTTGCGAAGGGGTTTTTTAATACTGGAGAAATATAAATACAAATTATGGTTTATCTCATTACCATCATATTCATTGCTTGCAACATTCCCAAGAGAACTGACTACGAGATTATTAATAAATAACAATGAGAAATGGATTGACAGTTTTTTCCGTACAAGGAAAATCATTGAGAATGGATTTGATATAGATAAAAAAATAGAAGGTCTAGATATTAAGGAGAAAAAGGAAACACCAGCTGGTAAACCCAAGGACGAGCTAATTTCACCAACAACCGAAAAGAATGGCAGTCTACCGCCTAAAAAGGCAGATTCGATAAAATCAAAGAAATCCATTTCAAGTTCTTTGAATTCTTCCACACCACCTGTTCTTAAAAAGAAGCAGGCAACTGACGTAAAGGAAAAACCCTTAAGTAAAGAATCCATGAATTCAAGTACGACAAAAACGAAAAAACCCATTAAACCTAAACTTCGCCAACCTCCTCATATCAATACAGGCCACAGTTCTTTAGTTAATACTACGAACTCCGGTAGAAAACGATCCGTATCGAGCACACCAAGCACACCTCAATCTCCAGTTCCGAACATGAAAGTCCCTCCCAGACCAGGCTCAGTAAGCCATGGTTCTCCTATTCAATATTCACCTTCAGCATTCAGCCCAAAACCAGGAGCTAATTCTGAGAAAATTCATGTTAGTAGCAGCAGATATGAAGTGATTCAAAGTATCAAAAACAATGGTAATCTCATTGATAGAAACCAAGCAAGTAGTGGAGCATCCGCGGCATTTAGAAGTTTGCAGAAACGCTAAAGAATCTTGGACTGATAGCAATCATTATCATCCAAGAATGTCTGGGAATTAATGAAAGGTGTACTTATGTATTTGAAATATGATGGCATATATATATATTAGTTTGGAAACGAAAATGCATTTTTATTCTATTCATAGTTAAATCATACTCCATTTTAACGTGATGAAGTCCTAGAGTAATTAATACCAAAATGACAACAAATAGCTTGTAAATTAGCGTCCTTAGCAGCGACACAATATCAAAGATTGATAATTTTAACCACATGGTGGACTGAAGCTCTTTGAAACAGTAGCACTATATATAAAAAAAACAACTTTTCATAAACTCGAAAGAAGAACTTCATGCAATAAATGCCAAGACCAACAAAACTATCAGAGCTATAATCAACAACATTATACAACAGTCATTGTATCTCTCCTTATTTTTTTCATAAACCCACTCAAGTTGTCGTCTACCTCGAGCAAGTTTACCAGCAACAGTATCCATACCTTGATCCATATCGTCCAGCAATTGACCTTGATCTTCTAGCTCTTGACCCATAGTTTCTGCCTGCAGATGTAAGTTTTTCATGGTCTGGTGTATATCATCCAGCTGAGTGTCTTGCTCCCTAAGCATTTGTTCTTGGAATGGATTCGCTTGACCTCCAGTCATGTTATTCTGATCATCAGGCTCTTCTAGGTCAACGGTAATGTTTGCCTCCGCCTGAGAATTGTGTGTATCCAATTGTACCTTGAATCGAAGTTTCAGCTTTTCATATTGGTCTTTCAGTTGCGCTATAGTTTCTCTTCTGTTTTCAATATCAACGCCATTAGCGTTATTTTTCTCAATAACATCAACACTACGGTTCAGATCGACTAGAGTCTCAGCAATATCATCTACTATCTCCTGAACTTCTGCAGCTTCCTCATCCTGTGGTGAAATTGAGCTAGAACTCTCATGCTGGCTCAAATACTGCGCCAGCCTCTTCATCTGCTCTCTCGTGTCATCTACAACTTCCTGAAATGGATCAGCACTCATTTTTTCCTGATTGAAATCTCAATTAGCAGTTTCAGCTCTAGTTCCCTATATATAATATATGTTTATCCCAGTACTTGTTTTAATACTTTGGCAATACACAGTGATAAAACAGCATCAATCGTTAGTGTTATTCCTTCACTTTTTCTTGACAATTTAGCCCAAAAAAATTAGGTTAGCTCATCGCAAGAATAACACTACAAGAGAGACAATAGTTGAATACCAACGACCCGAACAAAGTAGTGCGGTATAGACCAATTGAATAATACAATATTTACAACGTGATGGAGATCAGCGATGTTTTGTCTAAGGAACCTGAAGCCTGTGCACCACCACCATCAGAGCCTGTTGTTAAGCCAGAGCCGGAAGTAAAACAAGAGAAACAGGATATCAAGACGGAGTCGCCAGTAGCTACACCGGCAATTTCTCTTACTGAACAGAAACCAGCTACAGGTAGTGGGATCAACTTGGTAGAGACAATAGGTGGATCTCAGACAAGAAGATACCTAAATGATAAGGTAACACCAGTTTTATTGGAGGGCATGCGCAAGATAGCTGTGGAGCAACCTGCAGATCCGCTACGGGTATTGGGTGAATATCTGATAGAACGCAGTGACAATTAAAGCATTAGGGACATACACTTGTATATAATAATGAATATAAAAAGTACTACATAATAATATTGAGGACAACAATTTTCGCTTCCTGATGGGATGAATCATTTCACATTACGCAAAGGGAATATTTAACATTTTGTTAGCAAACTTGGGGGTAGCTTAAACTAGGAAGGCTAGAATAATTTCAGATGACATTGCATACTGACATCTATATACATGCTAAGAGCTAAAACTTCTCCTGTTCAGTATGTTCGGGGAACTTGTTCAATAGCTTGACTCCGTAACTGCACACTATGCTCATAAATCCGACACGCCATCCGTTCCAAAGGGAGCTATATTCCGATTTATCTCTGATTGATTTCCATACACCTTGATATTTAACAGGAGATATTATCAGTTGTCTAGTATCTTCTATTCTCAGAGAACTGTTCTTGTATACTAGGAAATCCAGTTGACATCTCCTCAAGAGGCATTCGATTGGTAATTTCACAAAAAGTTCAGCAATTCTCGCTAACACTTTCATTGTGTTATATGTTGTCATTTGAGAATACTTGTCAACATGAAATTTATGGTATATGACTAGATCAATCAACTTATTGAACGAGACGTTTGATACTGATTGCAGCATTGTGAGCAGCCACATATCTGAAGGTAGCTTCAAGGCGTCATGACGCCATGACCAGCTTCTGATCCAATGCCTCAAACTCCGAGAGTCATGTTTTTTATTAGCAGCACCTTCACTTGCCTCCTCTGAGACCTCAGTGTCGGTCCCATAGAGTGCCGTTACTATAAATCTTGTCCTTATTAAATCTATTGGTATTAATGTGAGGGCCGTAAGTACACCAACTGACAAAGTGAGAAGCACAGCCGACTGTGTATCAGGGAAGTGGATCAAGTCAATGAAGTACGGATCTGGTATATGTAGCAAAGGCGATATCAGACCAGTGTACCAAGCTTCCAACGTGGACGATAGAATCTGATAGATGAAGTTTGTGTTATTGGCCTTCCACAACCCTTTAATACCTTCTTCATCCAGGATGGAGTTCATTATATCTAGGGTATGCTTTGATTCAGGGTTGATAGACCTCTCTGGTGTCAAGCATCTTATGTGGGTTTCCTCTATGGATGCCACAGAATCAGTCTGACCTTGGCCTGTGTATTGGTCTTCGCCATCGTCACGTTCATCATTGTCCGTGCCATCCCTTAATAAATCTGGCGTGCTAGTGGAAGGGAAGTAGTTGATCTCGTCCTCGTTGTCCAGGTCTGAGAGTATTATCCCGCTATGACGCGCTTTCTTCTGCTCTTCTGTGTGCGATACCGACTCACCGTTGAATTGCCCCACCTGCTGTAACAGCCGCGACACTTCGAAAGGCTGCTGAATCAACAATTGGAAGTACTTCCTGACAAACAGCTCCATGAGTTGCGACACCACTGCTATCCATTTGTTAACGTTCAGCAGGTCCACCCATTCGAACTCCTTCACCAGACTGTCCAGGGACCCACTCGAGCCCTTCAATGCCTTGGCCCTGGACCCGAAATTGAGCGAGAAATTGAACAGACTCCCTTTACTGTTAGACCTAGTGGTAAATAGCGTCGCGGGATCCAGGTTCTTGGCCGAAGAATTGCTGTTCTTGACAATGCTCAACTTCGACGCAATATTGAACCCATTTGAGTCTACAACACCTTTCTGCGGGTTGAACTTCACCAGGTACCCAGCGTCAAACGTATCCTCGTTGTAATACGGCCGTAGCTCAGCAGTATCCATTATTATTATACCCTAGTTCCGTATCGGTTCCTGTCAATAAGGCTCCTGCCATTGTTTATAATTTTATAGAGCTCATCGCCTCTATTATGTGTTTTTGAA
>ERZ1036435.194-NODE-194-length-49012-cov-454.697306_pt1 | contig 49012 bp, 48 predicted proteins | sample MGYA00514223_ERZ1036435 | MGnify/ENA primary metagenome ERZ1036435 (study PRJEB33795, sample SAMN09464927) | human gut metagenome | host: Homo sapiens | place: USA: Stanford, California | collected 2016-08 | study: EMG produced TPA metagenomics assembly of the... | reverse complement strand
TTAAGACACCGCCTTTTCACGGCGGTAACACGGGTTCGAATCCCGTACGGACTATTTTGGAGGATTACCCAAGTCCGGCTGAAGGGAACGGTCTTGAAAACCGTCAGGCGTGTAAAAGCGTGCGTGGGTTCGAATCCCACATCCTCCTTTTGTATTAACGCGGGATGGAGCAGCTCGGTAGCTCGTCGGGCTCATAACCCGAAGGTCGTAGGTTCAAATCCTGCTCCCGCAATAAGGCTCGGTAGCTCAGTTGGTAGAGCAATGGATTGAAGCTCCATGTGTCGGCGGTTCGATTCCGTCTCGCGCCATTTATATATTTTGGAAGGGTAGCGAAGAGGCTAAACGCGGCGGACTGTAAATCCGCTCCTTCGGGTTCGGGGGTTCGAATCCCTCCCCTTCCATTTTACGGGCATAGTTTAAAGGTAGAACTAAGGTCTCCAAAACCTTCAGTGTGGGTTCAATTCCTACTGCCCGTGTTAATAGAATTATGGCGGGTGTGGTGAAGTGGTTAACACACCAGATTGTGGCTCTGGCATGCGTGGGTTCGATCCCCATCACTCGCCTATTTTATATTATTGGGGTATAGCCAAGCGGTAAGGCAAGGGACTTTGACTCCCTCATGCGTTGGTTCGAATCCAGCTACCCCAGTTACTATTTGCCGGCGTGGCGGAATTGGCAGACGCGCTGGACTCAAAATCCAGTGTCCGCAAGGACGTGCCGGTTCGACCCCGGCCGCCGGTATAGTATAGAGTTAAGGAACGTTGTAAATCTTCGTTCCTTTTTTATATTATTTTTGGTATAATAATAGTTATTCAAATTTTATTTAGATTATGAAAGTGTAGGGGAGTATGTCTTGTTCTATCGATTTATTAAAACATCGGTATTTGAAAAATATTAAAAAAAATGCTGAATTGTATGTCGGAATTGAGCTGGAATATCCAGTTGTAAATTTGGAAGGGGATGCTACAGATGTTGAAGTTATCAAACACTTATTCCGATATTTAGTTTTTTCTTTTGATTTAACTGTCGAAAAGGTTGATGATTTTGGGAATCCTATCCAGTTAGTAGATCCAGTTAGTCAAGATGCTATTTTATTTGAAGTTTCCTATACTACGATTGAGTTTGCATTTGGTAAGGCTGAAACAATACAAGAGGTTGAAGAACGTTTTAGTATTTATATGGAAGCAATCCAGAAGAAGTTAGCTGAATCAAATCATGCTATTGTTGGCTGTGGTATTCATCCCAACTGGGATAAAAATGATAATTGTCCAGTGGCTTACCCACGCTATCAGATGTTGATGGACTATTTGAATTTGAGTAGAAATGTGACTAAATCAGACTTACATCAATTCCCTGAATACGGAGCGTTTATTTGTGGGAGTCAGGTTCAGTTGGATGTTTCAAAGTCTAACTACTTACGAGTGATTAATGCTTTTACCCAAATTGAAGGGGCTAAGGCTTATTTATTTGCCAATTCTGAGTTTACAGGTGCGGATTGGGATACAAAAATCTCAAGAGATATTTTCTGGGAAGAATCGATGCATGGTATCTATCCAGAGAATGTTGGTGTCAATGCTAGGCTCTTTAAAGATGAGGATGATTTTTTTGATTATCTAGATCATTCTGCAATTTTTACTGCGGAACGTGATGGACAAACCTATTATTTTTATCCGATTCAGGCTAGGGACTATTTAGCTACACCTGAAATACAAGCATTTTCTCTTAATTGGGAAGAGGTTCTTATTTCCCCTCAAGAGAAAGATTTTGAAACTCATCGTAGCTATCAGTACCAAGACTTAACGACTCGCGGAACAGTTGAGTTTCGTAGTGTGTGTACTCAACCTCTAGATAGAACCTTCGCTTCAGCAGCTTTTCACTTGGGATTGTTGGTTAATTTAGATAAGTTAGAAGCTTACTTAAGTACAGCACCTTTTTTTACAGCATTTGGCCGAAATTATAAGTTTTTAAGGCGACAATTTTCTAAGAAAAAGCTTACAGATCAGGAAGAAACTGCAATTATAGAGTTTTCAAAAGACTTAGTCCTTTTAGCTGAGGAAGGACTGGAGATGCGAAATAAGCAAGAAATGACCTATTTACAGCCTTTGAAAGAAGAATTGAGCCTATAATTTCTCTTATAAAAGGAGAATTTTCTGAAAAATCATGATATAATGGATGAGACTATAGATAAAGGATAGAGAGTAATGACATTAGTTTATCAATCAACGCGTGATGCCAACAATACAGTAACTGCTAGCCAAGCAATTTTGCAAGGTTTGGCAACGGATGGTGGTTTGTTTACACCGGTTACTTATCCAAAGGTAGATTTGGACTTTGACAAATTGAAATATGCTTCTTATCAGGAAGTTGCTAAGATTGTTTTGTCAGCATTTTTAGATGACTTTACAGCTGAAGAGTTGGACTACTGTATCAACAATGCCTATGATAGCAAGTTTGATACTCCAGCTATCGCACCATTAGTGAAATTAGACGGGCAATATAACTTGGAACTTTTCCATGGTTCAACAATTGCTTTTAAGGATATGGCCTTGTCTATCTTGCCATACTTTATGACGACTGCTGCTAAGAAACATGGTTTGGAAAATAAGATTGTCATCTTGACAGCGACATCTGGCGACACGGGGAAAGCTGCCATGGCAGGATTTGCAGATGTCCCTGGTACTGAGATTATCGTCTTTTATCCAAAGGATGGTGTCAGTAAGGTTCAAGAGTTGCAAATGACCACTCAGACTGGCGACAATACTCATGTTATCGCTATTGATGGTAACTTTGATGATGCCCAAACAAATGTGAAGCATATGTTTAACGATGTGGCCCTTCGTGAAAAGTTGGCTACCAATAAACTGCAATTTTCATCAGCAAACTCTATGAACATTGGTCGTTTGGTACCACAGATTGTTTATTATGTTTATGCCTACGCTCAGTTGGTCAAGTCTGGTGAGATTGTAGCTGGTGAACAGATCAACTTCACAGTACCAACAGGAAACTTTGGAAATATCTTGGCTGCCTTTTATGCTAAACAAATTGGTCTGCCAGTTGGCAAATTAATCTGTGCTTCGAATGACAATAATGTTTTAACTGACTTCTTTAAAACACGTATTTACGACAAGAAACGTGAGTTTAAGGTAACGACTAGTCCATCTATGGATATCTTGGTATCTTCAAACTTGGAGCGTTTGATTTTCCATCTTTTGGGGAATGATGCGGTTAAGACAGCTGAACTCATGAATGCCTTGAGTACACAAGGACAATATGAATTGACAGACTTTGATGCTGAGATTCTGGAACTCTTCGCAGCTGAATATGCGACTGAGGAAGAAACAGCGGTAGAAATCAAGCGTATTTATGAGTCAGATTCTTATATCGAGGATCCACATACGGCGGTTGCCTCAGCAGTTTATAAAAAATACCAAGCTGCTACTGGGGATGCGACTAAGACAGTGATTGCTTCAACAGCTAGTCCATACAAGTTCCCAGTGGTTGCAGTAGAAGCTGTAACTGGAAAATCAGGGCTTGGCGACTTTGAAGCCTTGGCTCAATTACATGATATTTCAGGAGTGGCAGTGCCGCCAGCAGTTGATGGGCTTGAAACAGCTCCTGTTCGTCACAAGACAACAGTGGCAGCTACTGACATGCAAGCAGCGGTTGAGGCTTATCTAGGACTTTAAGACAGAGGGAGTAAACTCGGTTGGGAAACCAACTGAGTTTCTTTTCATCAGGAGGAAGGATTGTTTAAGAAAAATAAAGATATTCTTAATATTGCATTGCCAGCTATGGGTGAAAACTTTTTGCAGATGCTCATGGGGATGGTGGATAGTTACTTGGTAGCCCACTTGGGCTTGATAGCTATTTCGGGTGTATCAGTAGCTGGCAATATTATCACGATTTATCAGGCGATTTTCATAGCTCTGGGAGCTGCTATTTCCAGTGTTATTTCAAAGAGTTTAGGGGAGAAGAATCAGTCTAAGCTAGCCTACCATGTGACTGAGGCGTTGAAGATTACCTTACTATTAAGTTTCCTTTTAGGATTTTTGTCCATCTTCGCTGGGAAAGAGATGATAGGACTTTTGGGGACGGAGAGAGATGTAGCTGAGAGTGGTGGACTCTACCTATCCTTGGTGGGCGGATCGATTGTTCTTTTGGGCTTGATGACGAGTCTAGGTGCCTTGATTCGTGCAACGCATAATCCACGTCTGCCTCTTTATGTCAGCCTCTTGTCAAATGCTTTGAATATTCTCTTTTCCAGTCTAGCTATTTTTGTTCTTGATATGGGGATAGCGGGTGTTGCTTGGGGGACTATTCTGTCTCGTTTGGTTGCTCTTGTGATTTTGTGGTTACAATTAAAATTGCCTTATACGAAACCGACTTTTGGACTGGATAAAGACTTACTGACCTTGGCTTTACCAGCAGCTGGAGAGCGGCTCATGATGCGGGCTGGAGATGTCGTGATCATTGCCTTGGTCGTTTCTTTTGGAACGGAGGCAGTGGCTGGAAATGCAATCGGAGAAGTCTTGACCCAGTTTAACTATATGCCTGCCTTTGGAGTGGCTACGGCAACGGTCATGCTGGTGGCTCGAGCGGTTGGAGAGGATGATTGGAAAAGAGTCGCTAGTTTGAGCAAACAAACCTTTTGGCTTTCTCTGTTTCTCATGTTGCCCTTGACGCTTAGTGTCTATGCCTTAGGAATACCACTGACTCATCTCTATATGACTGATCCTCTAGCGGTGGAGGCTAGTGTTCTAGTGACACTTTTTTCACTACTTGGTACTCCCATGACGACAGGAACAGTCATCTATACGGCAGTCTGGCAGGGGTTGGGCAATGCTCGGCTTCCCTTTTATGCAACAAGTATAGGAATGTGGTGTATCCGCATTGGGACAGCCTATCTGATGGGGATTGTTCTTGGTTGGGGCTTGCCTGGTATTTGGGCAGGAACTCTTTTGGATAATGGTTTTCGTTGGTTATTTCTACGCTACCGTTACCAGCGTTATATGAGCTTGAAAGGATAGGAAATGCAAAAAACAGCTTTTATTTGGGATTTAGACGGGACTTTATTGGACTCTTACGAAGCGATTTTATTAGGGATTGAGGAGACTTTTGCTCAGTTTTCTATTCCTTATGATAAGGAGAAAGTGAGAGAGTTTATCCTCAAGTATTCGGTGCAGGCTTTGCTTGTGCAGGTGGCAGAAGAGAGAAAACTGGATGTGGAAGTGCTCAATCAAGTGCGTGCCCAGAGTTTGGCTGAAAAGAATGCTCAGGTAGCCTTGATGCCAGGTGCGCGTGAGGTGTTGGCTTGGGCAGACCAAGTAGGGATTCGGAACTTTGTTTACACTCATAAGGGAGACAATGCTTTTGCCATTCTAAGAGACTTGGGGTTGGAATCCTATTTTACAGAGATTTTAACCAGTCAGAGTGGCTTTGCGCGGAAGCCAAGTCCAGAAGCGGCTACCTATCTGTTAGACAAGTATCAGCTGAATCCTGATAACACCTATTATATAGGGGATCGGACTCTGGATGTGGAATTCGCTCAGAATAGTGGGATTCAAAGTATCAACTTTTTAGAGTCGACTTATGAAGGCAATCATAGGATTCAAGAACTAGCAGATATTCCTTACATTTTTAGGGATTGAGAACGATAAGATTGTGTCAGTTTTATGACAGAGACCTAACAAACTATTTCAAGTAATCGAGTTTGTTACAATGAATAGACAGTTCTGTTAAATAGGCCCGGGAGGGCTTTTTTTCTGCATTTTTTGTGTTATCATAGACAGGTACTCATTTGAAAGGAATTTGAAAGAATGAAGAAAAGAATATTATTAGCATCAACAGTAGCCCTGTCATTTGCCCCAGTATTGGCAACTCAAGCAGAAGAAGTTCTTTGGACTGCACGTAGTGTTGAGCAAATCCAAAATGATTTGACTAAAACGGACAACAAAACAAGTTATACAGTACAGTATGGTGATACTTTAAGTACCATTGCAGAAGCCTTGGGTGTAGATGTCACAGTTCTTGCGAATTTGAATAAAATCACTAATATGGACTTGATTTTCCCAGAAACTGTTTTGACAACGACTGTCAATGAAGCAGAAGAAGTAACAGAAGTTGAAATCCAAACTCCTCAAGCAGACTCTAGTGAAGAAGTGACAACTGCGACGGCAGATTTGACAACCAATCAAGTGACCGTTGATGATCAAACTGTTCAGGTTGCAGACCTTTCTCAACCGATTGCAGAAGCTCCAAAAGCGGTAGAAACTCCAAGCACAAAAGAAGTAGCATCAAATTCTGAAGTTGCAGAGACAGTGACTGCTGCAGAAGAAGTGGCACCATCTACAAACACTTCTACGTCAACGGAGCAAACAGTCAAAACAACCAGTCCAGTTGAAGAAGCAGCTCCTCAGGCAACGACTCCAGCTGAGAAAGAGGAAACTCAAGCAAACCCACAAGCTGCTTCAACAGTGGAACCAACTACAACTCCAGTAGAAGAAAAAGCAACGGAAACAACTGCAACAAGTTCAGAAGAATCATCAAGTGAAGCTACACCAGCAGTTTCTACTTATCAACCAGAAGAGAAGAAAACAGTTTCAACAACTTACGCAGCTCCAGCTGCGCCCGATTATGCTGGACTGGCAGTAGCGAAATCTGAAAATGCTGGCCTTCAACCACAAACAGCTGCCTTTAAAGAAGAAATCGCCAACTTGTTTGGCATCACATCCTTTAGTGGTTACCGTCCAGGCGACAGTGGAGATCACGGAAAAGGTTTGGCTATCGACTTTATGGTACCAGAAGGCTCAGAACTAGGGGATAAGATTGCGGAATACGCTATTCAAAACATGGCTAGCCGTGGTATCAGTTATATCATCTGGAAACAACGTTTCTATGCTCCATTCGATAGTAAATATGGACCAGCTAATACTTGGAATCCAATGCCAGACCGCGGTAGTGTGACAGAAAACCACTATGATCATGTTCACGTTTCAATGAATGGATAAACCAGACTTTGTAATATCATTTTGACGAATGAGATCTAGCTTTCGTGATAGGAAGCGAGTCTCGTTCGTTTTTTTCTTTGTCAATTTGAATGGAAAATTACAATCTTACAATGCCTTAAGCAACATTCTTGCAATCTATTTTACTTTGTATTATAATTGATTAGTCAATTATTGATAAATCAATAAAAGGAAAGAAAAAATGATAGAGATTCAAGATTTACTTTATCAACTCCGCTTGTCTGAGCAAGCGAGCACGCAATTGTTTGAAAAAAAGCTTGGGATTAGTTTGACACGGTATCAGATTTTATTATTTTTGCTGAAGCATTCCCCTTGTAATCAAATAGCAGTTCAGGAGCGTTTGAAAATTGATCAAGCTGCTTTAACCCGGCATTTTAAGATTTTAGAAAAGGAAGGTTTGGTCGAGCGTCATCGCAATTCTGAAAATCAGCGGGAAGTGTTGGTAGAGGCTACGAAGTATGCCAAGGAGCAGTTAGTGGTGAATCCCCCTCTGACGCATATCAAGGTTAAGGAGGCGATGGAAAGTATCTTAACAGATTCTGAGAGAACAGAACTCAGCCGTTTATTAAATAAATTGGTTTTGGATATTGAGAATATAGAGATTTAAGGAGAAAAATATGTCAATTATGACAATCATTCTAGCAACGATCGTTGCTTTGGAGCATTTTTACATTTTTTATTTGGAAAGTATTGCAACGCAATCAGATGCAACCAGTCGAGTCTTTAACATGGAAAAGGAAGAACTAGCTCGTCCGTCTGTAAGTTCACTGTTTAAAAATCAAGGGATTTATAACGCTCTGCTAGGAGTCTTTCTCTTGTATGGAATTTATTTCTCACAGAATTTAGAAATTGTGACTATTTTTGTTTTATTTGTGATTGGGGCTGCGGCTTATGGCTCTCTGACAGCAGATAAGAAAATTATTTTGAAGCAAGGTGGACCAGCTATTTTGGCCTTGATTAGTATTTTTCTCTTTAAATAAGCTCATACTCTTCGAAAATCAAATTCAAACCATGTCAGCGTCGCCTTGCCGTACTCAAGTACAGACTGTGGCTAGCTTCCTAGTTTGCTCTTTGATTTTCATTGAGTATCAGAGACCAATCCTAGACTCGCTAGTCCTTTTCACTCCAGAACAAGGGAAATATGTTATACTTGTTTTTAAGAAAAAGTCTCATTGAATTTGTTTTGAGGAGTTAGAAATGAAAGTATTAGTGACAGGTTTTGAGCCCTTTGGAGGGGAAATGGTCAATCCAGCTTTGGAGGCCATTAAAGGTTTACCAGCTGAAATCCATGGTGCTGAGGTTCGTTGGCTAGAAGTGCCAACAGTCTTTCACAAATCGGCCCAAGTATTGGAAGAAGAGATGAGTTGTTATCGACCTGACTTTGTCCTTTGTATTGGCCAAGCTGGTGGAAGATCTAGCTTGACACCTGAACGAGTGGCCATTAATCAAGACGATGCACGCATCCCGGATAACGAAGGTAATCAACCGATTGACCTTCCCATTCGCCCAGACGGTGCTCCGGCCTACTTTAGTAGTCTGCCGATTAAAGCGATGGTTCAAGCTATAAAAAAAGAGGGATTGCCGGCCTCTGTTTCCAATACTGCAGGGACTTTTGTCTGCAATCATTTGATGTATCAAGTCCTCTATTTGGTAGAAAAGAAATTTCCACATGTTAAGGCAGGTTTTATGCATATTCCTTATATGATGGAACAGGTGGTGAATCGACCGACCACTCCAGCTATGAGTTTAGTGGACATTATGCGAGGGATAGAAGCGGCAATCGGGGCCATTATCGAACATGGAGATCAGGATCTTAAGTTGGTAGGTGGAGAAACTCATTGATAGAAAAAAAGCTTGAGGGAACAACCTTCAAACTTTTGGACGTTTTCGAGCCAGTACTGCTCGGTAAAAAATTATTTTATTGATTTGAATGTAGGGTAGGAGTGAGAAACTAGCAATTCCAAAGGTAATCCAATTGAGGAAGTACCAAGGAAGGAGTTGTAAGTCTAGGACAAAGCGTTGAAATTTGTAGCCTTTCATCAGGAAATGGCTGGTTTTAAGGATTTGTCCTGGTTTGGCCTGTCCTAAGTCTAGGGTGTCACAGAGGAGAAATTCTACCTGAGAATAGGCATAGTATTGTGGAATATAGAGACTATTTCCGATAATCATTAAGAGGATACTTGCTAGAAAATAAAGACCAAAGGTCATGAGGAAACGCTCGGTTTCAATTGACGTGAAATCCAGATTAGGAAACTCAGGATGGAGGGCAACGAATTTCTTGGCTAAAAAGCTACTGTAAAAGAGAAAGTAAATTCCGAGTAAACTAGGAATACTCCATAAGAAGAGATAGAAGCGTTTGAGAAGGAGAGTCAAAAAGGTTTGTGAAAAGTGCTCTTCGTTAAAGAGAGTGAGACTATTTTTGACGGATAGTTCTGTATCTGGATTCTTGATGAGTTTCAGCGTTGTATAAACTGAACTGGTTAGAAGAATAGTTCCGATAAAGGAGACTAATAGAGGAAAAAGGTAGGCTTGGAATACATGGCCAAACACGCTTAAAAAGGGTTGTTCTAAAATTGCTTCGTTGATACGCTCTAAGGGATTGAGGAAGCCAGACAAGATAACCAGCATGCTAGGTAAGAGATAGACGAGAAAGAGGCGGGGATTTTCAGCCTGAAATTGTCTGGCTTGCACACGAACGGTTTTTAAATCAATTTTTGGGTATTTCATTCTCTCATTATACCATAGTTCGTGACAGTTCCAGCTTTTTTTGATAAAATCATACAGTATGCCCTTGGGCACAAAGTATGAACTGGGACTGTCTTTCCCAGCTTCGGAGGTAAAAAATGTCAGATTCACCAATCAAATATCGTTTGATTAAGAAAGAAAAACACACAGGAGCTCGTCTGGGCGAAATCATCACTCCCCATGGCACCTTCCCGACACCTATGTTTATGCCGGTTGGGACACAAGCCACTGTCAAAACTCAGTCGCCTGAAGAATTGAAGGAGATGGGTTCGGGAATTATCCTGTCAAACACCTATCATCTCTGGCTTCGCCCTGGAGATGAACTCATCGCACGCGCAGGTGGTCTCCACAAGTTCATGAATTGGGACCAGCCTATCTTGACAGATAGTGGTGGTTTTCAGGTTTATTCCTTAGCAGATAGCCGTAATATCACAGAAGAAGGAGTAACCTTTAAAAACCATCTCAATGGTTCTAAGATGTTCTTGTCCCCAGAAAAAGCCATTTCTATTCAGAACAATCTGGGCTCAGACATCATGATGTCCTTTGACGAATGTCCTCAGTTTTATCAACCTTACGACTACGTTAAGAAATCAATCGAGCGTACCAGTCGTTGGGCTGAGCGTGGTTTGAAGGCTCACCGTCGTCCACATGACCAAGGTTTGTTTGGGATTGTGCAGGGGGCAGGATTTGAAGACCTGCGTCGCCAATCGGCTCATGACCTTGTCAGTATGGATTTCCCAGGCTACTCTATCGGTGGTTTGGCGGTGGGAGAAACCCACGAAGAGATGAATGCTGTCTTGGACTTTACAACCCAATTGTTGCCTGAAAACAAACCTCGCTATCTGATGGGTGTGGGAGCGCCAGATAGCTTGATTGATGGGGTGATTCGTGGGGTGGATATGTTTGACTGTGTCTTGCCGACTCGTATCGCTCGTAACGGAACTTGTATGACCAGTCAAGGTCGTTTGGTTGTCAAAAATGCTCAGTTTGCTGAGGACTTTACGCCACTGGATCCTGAGTGTGATTGCTACACATGTAAGAACTATACACGCGCTTATCTTCGTCACCTGCTCAAGGCTGATGAAACCTTTGGTATCCGCTTGACGAGTTATCACAATCTTTACTTCTTGCTTAACCTGATGAAGCAAGTGCGACAAGCCATCATGGATGACAATCTCTTGGAATTCCGTGAGTATTTTGTTGAAAAATACGGCTATAATAAGTCAGGCCGTAATTTTTAAACTGGAATTGATATAAGCTAAAAATCCTAAGTTTTCTCTTGGGATTTTTCTTCTTTTTTTGATAGAATAAAGTGTATAATGAAAGGGAGAATAAACTCGTATGCGTATTAAATGGTTTTCCTTGATTAGGATTACAGGTTTACTTTTGGTACTCTTGTATCATTTCTTTCAGACAATCTTTCCTGGAGGATTTTTCGGGGTAGATGTCTTTTTCACATTTTCAGGCTTTCTGATTACGGCTCTACTTATCGAAGAATTTTCTAAAAATCATGAAATTGATTTGGTTGGATTTTTTAGGAGACGCTTTTATCGGATTGTGCCACCTGTGGTTTTGATGGTCTTGGTGACCATGCCCTTTACCTTTCTAGTTCGGCAAGATTATGTGGCTGGAATTGGGGGTCAGATTGCGGGTGTCTTAGGCTTCATGACCAACTTCTATGAAATCCTAACAGGTGGGAGTTATGAATCTCAGTTCATTCCTCATTTGTTTGTTCATAATTGGAGCTTGGCTGTTGAGGTTCACTACTATATCCTCTGGGGATTGGCAGTTTGGTTCTTATCTAAACAGTCCAGATCAAATGGTCAGTTGAGAGGAATGGTCTTTCTCTTATCTGCTGTTGCCTTCTTGATCAGCTTCTTCTCCATGTTTATTGGTAGTTTTCTAGTAACCTCTTATTCCTCTGTTTACTTCTCCAGTTTAACTCATGTCTATCCATTCTTTTTGGGAAGTGTGTTAGCAACTATCGTAGGCGTTCGTCAGACAACTTCTTTAGTTAAGCAGTTGGATAAAATCTGGGATTTACGCAAGACCCTTTTAGTTTTTGGAGGAGGTTTTGGCTTCTTACTCATTTTGACCTTCTTTGTCAAATTTACCTATCTCTTTGCCTATCTTATGGGCTTCTTGCTTGCCAGCCTTTCAGCCATTGCTATGATTCTGGCGGCGCGTGTCTTACATGAAAAGACTCCTAACGTGCAGGAGCCAAAGATGATCAGCTTTTTAGCGGATACTAGCTATGCGGTTTATCTTTTCCATTGGCCTTTCTATATCATATTCTCACAGTTGACCTCAAATCTTTTTGCTGTGTTATTAACTTTGATTTTTTCTTATGGATTTGCCAGTCTTTCATTTTATGTATTGGAGCCGTGGATTGCAGGAAAGAGCACACCTATTTTACAAACTCTTCGTTCCCTGCCTTATATTCACGCAATTCTTGCAACAAGTACAGGAATCTTGGCCTTCATTGTCCTCTTAGTGACTTTGTTGGCACCACAAGTGGGAGCGTTTGAGACAGACTTAACTGTCAATGGCTTGAAGCAAGCCGCAACAAATATTAGCCAGACCAAGGTGATGACAGAACGAGCAGAAGCTGATAGTTTAGGAATTGCTGATGGCACTATGCTAATTGGTGACTCGGTGGCCTTAAGGGCAAATACAGCCCTGCAGACAGCCCTTCCTGGAGCACAGATTAACGCACAGGTCAGCAGAACAACTAAGAATGCCAATGAAATCATGCTCAACAATAGCCAGAATAAATTTCTACCAAAGATGGTGGTTATTGCAACTGGGGTAAATAATCCTGAAAATTACAAGGAAGACTGGGATAGTATCGTGAAAAATCTTCCTAAGGGACACCATATGGTTTTGGTGACTCCTTATGAGGGAGATAAGACAAAAGAGACCTATGCCATCGTTGAGAAGGCTGCTGCCTATATGAGAGAATTGGCAGAGAAGACTCCTTACATCACGATAGCAGATTGGAATCAAGCTGCTAAGGAACATCCAGAAATCTGGGCAGGAACAGATCAAGTCCATTTTGGAAGTGACAATAGTAAGATTGAAGCAGGAGCTAAATTGTATGCAGATACCATTGCTACAGCCTTGCAAACAGCTCAAGACAAGCCAGTCAAATCAAAATAACTTGTATTAAAAAGAGAAGAGTTGGAGAAATCCAGCTCTTTTAAAATATATCTAGAAAACAGGTCTATACCATTTACAAATGAATCAGAAAGGTTTATAATGTAATTGACATAATAAATATCAAAAGTAATCTTTTAAGGAGGTCATTATTATGCCTAATTACGTTAAAGCGGATCAGTTTTTCTATCCATTTGGCATTCGTCGCGGTGGGTACTTAGAACTTGTTGATGGCAAATTTGGGAAACATGTGGATCAAATTCCTGAAGGAGCAGAGGTTCTTGACTATACTGGTTATAGCATTGCACCAGGTCTTGTGGATACTCATATTCATGGATATGCAGGTGTAGATGTGATGGACAACAACATTGAAGGTACATTGCATACTATGAGTGAGGGACTTCTTAGTACCGGTGTTACCAGTTTCTTGCCCACAACTTTAACAGCCACTTATGAGCAATTGCTTGCAGTCACTGAAAATCTTGGAAACCATTATAAAGAAGCAACAGGTGCTAAGATTCGTGGGATTTATTATGAAGGTCCATATTTCACAGAAACTTTTAAGGGGGCACAAAATCCAACTTATATGAGAGACCCGGGTGTTGAGGAGTTTCATTCTTGGCAGGATGCTGCAAAAGGGATGCTAAATAAAATCGCTATTGCACCAGAACGTGATGGGGTGGAAGATTTTGTACGTACTATTACAGGTGAAGGTGTGACAGTTGCACTTGGACACTCAGATGCGACATTTGAACAAGCTAAGAAGGCAGTTGATGCTGGAGCTAGTGTATGGGTACATGCCTATAATGGGATGCGTGGTTTAACACACCGCGAACTAGGTATGGTAGGAGCTATGTATGAGCTCCCACATACTTACGCAGAATTGATCTGTGATGGTTATCACGTAGATCCAAAAGCTTGTGAGATTTTACTTAAGCAAAAGGGGACAGAAAACATCGCTCTTATTACGGACTGTATGACAGCTGGTGGGCTTGAAGACGGTGACTATATGTTGGGAGAATTCCCTGTTGTAGTAGCAAATGGAACTGCACGTCTCAAATCTACTGGTAATTTGGCAGGTTCTATCCTCAAACTTAAAGATGGTATGAGAAATGTTGTCGAATGGGGAATTGCGAATCCGCATGAAGCGGTCATGATGGCCAGCCTTAACCCAGCTAAATCTGTTAATATTGACGATGTCTGTGGACAAATTCGTGAAGGTTATGATGCTGACTTTATCGTACTAGATAAAGATTTGGAATTGGTAGCAACCTATCTAGATGGCGTGAAACGTTATCAAGCATAAGAGAGAAAGCAGGAGTTAGAGACTAGCTTCTGCTTTTTTATGCAGGGTACTTTACTGGTAAATAAAAAAGTTAAGAAAATCACAAAAAGACTTGAACAAGCAAATGAAAAGGCTTACAATTATATTATAAATAGTACAAATAAAAAAACGGAGGAAAGCTTTATGAAAGCCTATACTTATGTTAAACCAGGACTTGCTTCTTTTGTTGATGTAGACAAACCAGTTATTCGCAAGCCAACAGACGCTATTGTGCGTATCGTAAAAACTACTATTTGTGGAACAGACCTCCATATTATTAAAGGGGATGTCCCTGCTTGCCAAAGTGGTACCATTCTTGGTCACGAAGGGATTGGGATTGTTGAAGAAGTTGGAGAAGGAGTTTCTAACTTCAAAAAAGGCGACAAGGTCTTGATTTCTTGTGTCTGTGCCTGTGGTAAATGCTACTACTGTAAAAAAGGAATTTATGCCCACTGTGAAGACGAAGGGGGTTGGATTTTCGGTCACTTGATTGATGGTATGCAGGCTGAATATTTACGTGTCCCTCATGCAGATAACACTCTTTACCACACTCCAGAAGACTTGTCAGATGAAGCCTTGGTTATGCTATCAGACATTCTGCCTACTGGATATGAAATTGGTGTCTTAAAAGGGAAAGTAGAACCTGGTTGTAGCGTAGCCATTGTTGGTTCAGGTCCAGTTGGATTGGCTGCTCTTTTGACAGCTCAGTTCTACTCACCAGCCAAATTGATTATGGTGGACTTAGACGATAACCGCTTGGAAACTGCTGTATCATTTGGTGCGACTCACAAGGTTAATTCTTCAGACCCTGAAAAAGCCATTAAAGAAATTTATGATTTGACAGATGGTCGTGGTGTAGATGTTGCTATCGAAGCTGTTGGTATTCCTGCAACATTTGATTTCTGTCAAAAGATTATCGGTGTAGACGGAACAGTTGCCAACTGTGGTGTACATGGTAAACCAGTTGAATTCGATTTGGATAAACTTTGGATTCGCAACATCAATGTAACAACTGGTTTGGTATCTACAAATACCACTCCACAATTGTTGAAAGCTCTTGAAAGTCATAAGATTGAACCAGAAAAATTGGTAACTCATTATTTCAAACTAAGTGAAATTGAAAAAGCCTATGAAGTTTTCAGTAAGGCAGCAGACCACCATGCAATTAAGGTCATTATAGAAAATGATATTTCAGAAGCTTAAGTAGTAAAAACATTTTGGAACATAAGCAAATAGAAATTCAGTCATCATAAGATGGCTGGATTTTTTATCAAAAAAATTAAGAAATGAGCATATTTCTTTCCTTGTTTAGCGGAATTAGTTATAATATACGGTACAAAGGAATGAATGAATATGTATCGTGTTATAGAAATGTACGGAGATTTTGAACCGTGGTGGTTCTTAGAAGGTTGGGAAGAAGATATTGTAGCAAGTAAGAGATTTGACCAGTATTATGATGCTCTCAAATACTATAAAACTTGTTGGTTTAGATTGGAACAAGAATCCCCTCTTTATAAAAGTAGAAGTGACTTGATGACCATTTTTTGGGACCCGGAAGATCAACGCTGGTGTGATGAATGTGATGAGTATTTGCAACAATATCATTCTTTGGCTCTTTTGCAGGATGAACAGGTTATCCCAGATGAAAAACTACGCCCAGGCTATGAAAAACAAACAGGTAAGGAAAGACACCGTTCTTGCCGTATGAAATTAAAATAGAGAAAAAGTAACTTTTTTGGAGTTGCTTTTTTTATTTTTCCAAATCTTTGCGAATAGTATAGGTGAGGAGGTAAGTATGGTTCAAGAAATTGCACAAGAAATCATTCGTTCGGCCCGGAAAAAAGGGGCGCAAGACATTTATTTTGTCCCCAAGTTAGACGCCTATGAGCTTCATATGAGGGTCGGAGACGAGCGCTGTAAAATCGGTTGTTATGATTTTGAAAAGTTTGCGGCCGTCATCAGTCACTTTAAGTTTGTGGCGGGTATGAATGTTGGAGAAAAGAGACGTAGTCAACTTGGTTCCTGTGATTATGAATATGACCAGAAGATGGCGTCCCTACGTTTGTCTACTGTAGGCGATTATAGAGGGCATGAGAGTTTAGTTATTCGCTTGTTGCATGATGAGGAGCAGGATTTGCATTTTTGGTTTCAGGATATTGGAGAACTGGGTAAGCAGTACAGGCAACGTGGTCTCTATCTCTTTGCTGGTCCAGTCGGAAGTGGCAAGACAACCTTGATGCATGAGTTGGCTAAATCTCTCTTTAAAGGACAGCAAGTTATGTCCATCGAAGATCCTGTCGAAATCAAGCAGGACGACATGCTCCAGTTGCAGTTGAATGAGGCGATTGGACTAACCTATGAAAATCTCATCAAACTTTCCCTACGTCATCGACCAGATCTCTTGATTATCGGAGAAATTCGGGACAGCGAGACGGCGCGTGCAGTGGTCAGAGCTAGTTTGACAGGGGCGACAGTCTTTTCAACCATTCATGCCAAGAGTATTCGAGGTGTTTATGAGCGCCTGTTGGAGTTGGGTGTGAGTGAGGAGGAATTGGCAGTCGTTCTGCAGGGAGTCTGCTATCAGAGATTAATCGGGGGAGGAGGAATTGTTGACTTTGCAAACAAAGACTATCAAGAACACCAGCCAACTAGCTGGAATAAACAGATTGACCAGCTTCTTGAAGATGGACATATCACAAGTCTTCAGGCTGAAACGGAAAAAATTAGCTACAGCTAAGCAAAAAGATATCATCACCTTGTTTAACAATCTCTTTTCTAGCGGTTTTCATCTAGTGGAGACCATCTCCTTTTTAGATAGGAGTGCCTTATTGGACAAGCAATGTGTGACCCAGATGCGCACGGACTTGTCTCAGGGGAAATCATTCTCAGAAATGATGGAAAGTTTGGGCTTTTCAAATGCCATTGTCACTCAGTTATCCCTAGCGGAAGTCCATGGAAATCTCCACCTGAGTTTGGGAAAGATAGAAGAGTATCTAGACAATCTAGCCAAGGTCAAGAAAAAATTAATTGAAGTAGCAACCTATCCTTTGATTTTGCTGGGTTTTCTTCTCTTAATCATGCTGGGGCTACGGAATTATCTACTACCACAACTGGATAGTAGTAATATTGCCACCCAAATTATCGGAAATCTGCCACAAATTTTTCTAGGCATGGTAGGGTTTGTTTCTCTACTTACCCTTTTAGCACTAACTTTTTATAAAAGAAGTTCTAAGATGCGCGTCTTTTCTATCCTAGCACGCATTCCTTTTCTTGGAATCTTTGTGCAGACCTATTTGACAGCCTATTATGCGCGTGAGTGGGGGAATATGATTTCGCAGGGAATGGAGCTGACGCAGATTTTTCAGATCATGCAGGAACAAGGTTCCCAGCTCTTTAAAGAAATCGGTCAAGATCTGGCTCAAGCTCTCCAAAATGGTCGCGAATTTTCTCAGACGATAGGAACCTATCCTTTCTTTAGGAAGGAATTGAGTCTCATCATCGAGTATGGGGAAGTCAAGTCCAAGCTGGGTAGTGAGTTGGAAATCTATGCTGAAAAAACTTGGGAAGCCTTTTTTACCCGAGTCAACCGCACCATGAATTTGGTGCAGCCACTGGTTTTTATCTTTGTGGCCCTGATTATCGTTTTACTTTATGCGGCAATGCTCATGCCCATGTATCAAAATATGGAGGTAAATTTTTAAAATGAAAAAACTCATGACATTCTTGAAAAAAGCGAAAGTGAAGGCTTTCACACTTGTGGAAATGTTGGTGGTCTTGCTCATTATCAGTGTGCTTCTCTTGCTCTTTGTACCTAATTTGACCAAGCAAAAAGAAGCAGTCAACGACAAAGGAAAAGCTGCTGTTGTTAAGGTGGTGGAAAGCCAGGCAGAGCTTTATAGCTTGGATAAAAATGAAGATGCTAGCCTAAGCAAGTTACAAGCAGATGGGCGAATCACAGAAGAACAGGCTAAAGCTTATAAAGAATACCATGCTAAACAAAATACCAGTCAAACCGTTGCAGATTAAGGCCTTTACCATGCTGGAAAGCCTCTTGGTTTTAGGATTGGTGAGTATCCTTGCCTTGGGCTTATCTGGCTCTGTCCAGTCCACTTTTGCGGCGGTAGAGGAGCAGATTTTCTTTATGGAGTTTGAAGAACTCTATCGGGAAACCCAAAAACGCAGTGTAGCTAGTCAGCAAAAGACTAGTCTAAACTTAGATGGGCAGACGATCAGTAATGACAGTCAAAAGTTGACAGTTCCTAAAGGAATTCAGGCACCATCAGGCCAAAGTATTACATTTGACCGAGCTGGGGGCAATTCGTCCCTAGCTAAGGTTGAATTTCAGACCAGCAAAGGAGCGATTCGCTATCAATTATATCTAGGAAATGGAAAAATTAAACGCATTAAGGAAACAAAAAATTAGGGCAGTGATTTTACTGGAAGCAGTGGTTGCTTTAGCTATCTTTGCCAGTATTGCTACCCTCCTTTTGGGACAAATTCAGAAAAATAGACAAGAAGAAGCAAAAATCTTGCAGAAAGAAGAAGTTGTGCGTGTAGCTAAGATGGCTCTGCAGACAGGTCAAAATCAGGTAAACATAAACGGAGTGGAGATTCAGGTGTTTTCTAGTGAAAAGGGATTGGAGGTTTATCATGGTTCAGAACAGTTGTTGGCTATCAAAGAGCCATAAGGTCAATGCTTTCACCTTGTTGGAATCACTGATTGCTCTCATTGTCATCAGTGGAAGTTTACTCCTCTTTCAAGCCATGAGTCAGCTCCTCATTTCAGAAGTTCGCTACCAGCAACAAAGCGAGCAAAAGGAGTGGCTCTTGTTTGTGGACCAGCTGGAGGCAGAATTAGACCGTTCGCAATTCGAAAAAGTGGAAGGCAACCGCATTTATATGAAGCAGGATGGCAAGGAAATTGCAATAGGCAAGTCAAAATCAGATGATTTTCGGAAAACCGATGCCAGTGGACGAGGCTATCAGCCCATGGTTTATGGACTCAAATCAGCACAGATTACAGAGGAAAATCAAGTGGTTCGTTTTCGTTTCCAGTTTCAAAAAGGCTTAGAAAGGGAGTTCATCTATCGTGTGGAAAAAGCAAAAAGTTAAGGCAGGAGTTCTCCTCTATGCAGTCACCATGGCAGCCATCTTTAGTCTTTTGTTGCAATTTTACTTGAACCGACAAGTCGCCCACTATCAAGACTATACTTTGAATAAAGAGAAATTGGTTGCTTTTGCTATGGCTAAACGAACCAAAGATAAGGTTGAGCAAGAAAGTGGGGAACAGGCCTTTAACCTAGGTCAGGTAAGCTATCAAAACAAGAAAACAAGCTTGGTGACGACGGTTCGTACGCCTAAGAGCCAATATGAATTCATCTTTCCTTCCGTCAAAATCAAAGAAGAGAAAACGGATAAAAAGGAAAAGGTAGTGACTGATTCAAGTAATCAAGCAGAGAAGAAAAAATCAGAAGAGAAGGTTGAAAAGAAAGAGAATTTCTAGCCAATCAAGCTACTTTGTGCTAAACTAAAAATATGAAACATGATTTTAACCACAAAGCAGAAACTTTTGATTCACCTAAAAATATCTTCCTAGCAAACTTGGTTTATCAAGCTATTGAGAAACAGCTTGATCTTCTATCAGACAAAGAAATTCTGGATTTTGGTGGTGGGACGGGGCTCTTAACCTTGCCCCTAGCCAAGCAGGCTAAGTCAGTCACTCTTGTAGACATTTCTGAGAAAATGCTGGAGCAAGCTCGTTTGAAAGCGGAACAGCAAGAAATCAAGAATATCCAGTTTTTGGAGCAAGATTTACTGGAAAATCCCTTGGAGAAAGAGTTTGATCTCATTGTTGTTAGTCGGGTTCTTCACCATATGCCTGATTTGGATGCAGTTCTCTCACTGTTTCATCAGTATTTGAAGGAAGATGGGCGACTCCTTATTGCTGATTTTACCAAGACGGAGGCTAACCATCACGGCTTTGAATTGGTTGAACTGGAAAACAAGCTAGCCCAGTTTGGTTTTTCATCTGTGCATGGTCAGATCCTCTATAGCGCTGAAGACCTGTTTCAAGGAAAGTACTCAGAACTCTTTTTAACAGTAGCCCAAAAATCACTCGCCTAGTCAGGGAGTGATTTTTCTATAAGGATGGAAAAAAGAAGGGAAATTTGATAAGATAGGAATATGGATTTTGAAAAAATTGAACAAGCTTATACGTATTTACTAGAGAATGTCCAAGTCATCCAAAGTGATTTGGCGACCAACTTTTATGACGCCCTGGTGGAGCAAAACAGCATCTATCTGGATGGTGAGACTGAGTTAGAGCAGGTCAAGGAAAACAATCAGGCCCTTAAACGCTTAGCGCTTCGCAAAGAAGAATGGCTCAAAACCTACCAGTTTCTCTTGATGAAGGCTGGGCAGACAGAGCCCCTACAGGCCAATCACCAGTTTACACCAGATGCCATTGCTTTACTTTTGGTGTTTATTGTGGAAGAGTTGTTTAAAGAAGAGGAGATTACGATCCTCGAAATGGGTTCTGGGATGGGAATTTTGGGCGCTACTTTCTTGACCTCGCTTAATAAAAAGGTGGATTATTTGGGAATGGAAGTGGATGATTTGCTGATTGATTTGGCAGCTAGTATGGCAGATGTAATTGGTTTGCAGGCTGGCTTTGTCCAAGGAGATGCCGTTCGTCCACAGATGCTCAAAGAAAGCGACGTGGTCATCAGCGACTTGCCTGTCGGCTATTATCCTGATGATGCCGTTGCGTTGCGTCATCAAGTTGCTTCTAGCCAAGAACATACTTACGCCCATCACTTGCTCATGGAACAAGGACTTAAGTATCTCAAGTCAGATGGATACGCTATTTTTCTCGCTCCGAGTGATTTGTTGACCAGCCCTCAGAGTGATTTGTTGAAAGGCTGGTTGAAAGAGGAAGCGAGTCTGGTTGCCATGATCAGTCTGCCTGAAAATCTCTTTGCTAATGCTAAACAATCTAAGACTATTTTTATCCTACAGAAGAAAAATGAAATAGCAGTAGAGCCTTTTGTTTATCCACTTGCTAGCTTGCAAAATGCAAGTGTTTTAATGAAATTTAAAGAAAATTTTCAAAAATGGACTCAAGGTACTGAAATATAAAATAGATTTTGTTATAATAGATGAAAACGCTTAAAAAGGGGTATCATGTTATGACAAAAACAATTGCAATCAATGCGGGAAGTTCAAGTTTGAAATGGCAACTTTATCAAATGCCAGAGGAAAAAGTTCTTGCTAAAGGTTTAATTGAACGGATTGGTTTGAAAGATTCAATTTCAACTGTAAAATTTGACGGCCGTTCTGAACAACAAATTTTGGATATCGAAAATCACACACAAGCTGTTAAAATCTTATTGGATGACTTGATTCGTTTCGATATTATCAAGGCTTATGACGAGATTACAGGTGTTGGACACCGTGTTGTTGCCGGTGGAGAATATTTCAAAGAATCAACAGTCGTTGAGGGAGATGTTTTAGAAAAAGTTGAAGAGTTGAGCTTGTTGGCTCCTCTCCATAATCCAGCCAATGCAGCAGGTGTTCGTGCCTTCAAGGAATTGTTGCCAGACATTACCAGTGTAGTTGTTTTTGATACTTCATTCCACACAACTATGCCAGAGAAAGCTTATCGCTACCCTCTACCAACAAAATATTACACAGAAAACAAGGTTCGTAAATATGGTGCCCACGGTACAAGTCACCAGTTTGTAGCAGGAGAAGCTGCAAAACTCTTGGGCCGTCCATTAGAAGACTTGAAATTGATTACTTGCCATATCGGTAATGGAGCTTCTATCACAGCAGTTAAGGGCGGTCAATCTGTCGATACTTCAATGGGATTCACTCCACTTGGTGGTGTGATGATGGGAACACGTACAGGAGATATTGACCCAGCTATCATTCCTTACTTAATGCAATATACAGAGGACTTTAATACTCCTGAAGACATTAGTCACGTTCTTAATCGTGAATCAGGACTAATGGGGGTTTCAGGTAAATCTAGTGATATGCGTGATGTGATTGCTGCCATGAAAGAAGGGGACCACGATGCCACTTTGGCTTATGAAATGTATGTTGACCGTATCCAAAAACATATCGGTCAATACCTTGCAGTCTTAAATGGAGCAGATGCTATTATCTTTACTGCAGGTATAGGTGAAAATGCTGCAAACGTACGTGAAGATGTTATTTCAGGTATCTCTTGGTTCGGCTGTGATGTTGACCCAGAGAAGAATGTCTTTGGTGTGACAGGAGACATCTCAACAGAGGCAGCGAAAATCCGTGTCTTGGTTATTCCAACAGATGAAGAATTGGTCATTGCCCGTGACGTTGAACGCTTGAAAAAATAAGTAAAACTAGTAAAAATATTCCGTACAAGGAGTTGGAAAAGAGATTTTTCCAGCTTCTTTTTCTGATGGAAATGTCCAAAACCTTGCTATGATTGGCTTTTTTGAAAAATATGGTATAATAGTAGTAATTTAATAGATGGAGTTGAGTTTTGAAGAAAAACTTTCGTGTAAAAAGAGAGAAAGATTTTAAGGCGATTTTCAAGGAGGGGACAAGTTTTGCCAATCGCAAATTTGTTGTCTACCAACTAGAAAACCAGAAAAACCATTTTCGAGTAGGTCTATCAGTTAGCAAAAAACTTGGGAATGCCGTCACTAGAAATCAAATCAAGCGACGAATTAGGCATATTATCCAGAATGCAAAAGGGAGTCTGGTAGAAGATGTCGACTTTGTTGTCATTGCTCGAAAAGGGGTCGAAATCTTGGGATACGCAGAGATGGAGAAAAATCTACTCCACGTATTAAAATTATCAAAGATTTACCAGGAAGGAAATGGGAGTGAAAAAGAAACTACAGTTGGCTAGTTTGCTAGGACTGTCTCTATTGATAATGACAGCCTGTGCAACAAATGGGACAACTAGCGATATCACAGCCGATTCGGCTGATTTTTGGAGTAAATTTGTTTACTTCTTTGCGGAAATCATTCGCTTTTTATCGTTTGATATCAGTATCGGAGTGGGGATTATTCTCTTTACGGTCTTGATTCGTACACTGCTTTTGCCAGTCTTTCAAGTGCAAATGGTGGCTTCTAGAAAAATGCAGGAAGCTCAACCACGCATTAAGGCGCTTCGAGAACAATATCCGGGTCGAGATATGGAAAGCAGAACCAAGCTAGAGCAAGAAATGCGTAAAGTCTTTAAAGAAATGGGTGTCAGACAGTCAGATTCTCTTTGGCCGATTTTGATTCAGATGCCGGTTATCTTGGCCTTGTTCCAAGCTCTATCAAGAGTTGACTTTTTAAAGACAGGTCATTTCTTATGGATTAACCTTGGTGGTGTGGATACAACCCTTGTTCTTCCGATTTTAGCGGCAGTATTTACCTTTTTAAGTACTTGGCTGTCTAATAAAGCCTTGTCTGAGCGTAATGGCGCTACGACTGCGATGATGTATGGGATTCCAGTCTTAATCTTTGTCTTTGGGGTTTATGCTCCGAGCGGAGTCGCTCTCTACTGGGCAGTGTCCAATGCTTATCAAGTCTTGCAAACCTATTTCTTGAATAATCCATTCAAGATTATCGCAGAGCGGGAGGCCGTAGTACAAGCACAAAAAGATTTGGAAAATAGAAAAAGAAAAGCCAAGAAAAAGGCTCAGAAAACGAAATAATAAGGAGGAATCTGGTAATGGTAGTATTTACAGGTTCAACTGTTGAAGAAGCAATCCAGAAAGGATTGGAAGAATTAAATATTCCAAGGATGAAAGCTCACATCAAAGTCATTTCTCGTGAAAAAAATGGATTTCTTGGTTTATTTGGTAAAAAACCAGCCCAAGTGGATATCGATGCTATTAGTGAAACGACAGTTGTAAAAGCAAACCAACAAGCTGTAAAGGGAGTTCCAAAGCAAATTAATGATTTGAATGAGCCTGTTAAAACAGTCAGTGAAGCAACTGTTGATTTGGGGCATGTTGTAGAAGCAATTAAAAAGATTGAAGAGGGAGGCCAAGGGGTTTCTGATGAAGTCAAGGCTGAAATCTTAAAACATGAAAGACATGCCAGCACTATCTTAGAAGAAACTGGTCACATTGAGATTTTAAATGAATTACAACTTGAAGAAACTGCTCTCGAAGGAGAAGTAGAAACTCCTAATATTGAAAGCCAAGCCGAGCAAACTGAAAGTCAAGAATTAAAAGATTTGGGCTTGAAGGTGGAGCCAAGCTTTGATATTGAACAAGTAGCTACGGAAGTAGCGACTTATGTCCAAACAATCATTGATGATATGGACGTTGAGGCGACGATTTCAAATGATTATAACCGTCGTAGCATCAATTTACAAATTGATACTAACGAACCAGGTCGTATTATCGGCTACCATGGTAAAGTCTTGAAGGCCTTGCAACTATTGGCTCAAAATTATCTTTACAACCGCTATTCAAGAACCTTCTACATTACTATTAATGTCAATGATTATGTTGAACACCGTGCAGAAGTCTTGCAGACCTATGCGCAAAAATTGGCGACTCGTGTTTTAGAAGAAGGACGCAGTCATCAGACAGATCCAATGTCAAATAGCGAACGCAAGATTATTCATCGTATTATTTCACGTATGGATGGCGTGACCAGTTACTCTGAAGGTGATGAGCCAAATCGTTATGTTGTCGTAGATACAGAATAAGTAAAATCAGGGTTATCCTGATTTTTTGCTAGCTAGAGGAGATTAAACTGATGTTGAATAAGATAAGAGACTATTTAGACTTTGCTGATTTGCAGTACCGTAATCCTGATAAGGCGGGAGCAGAGCGAGAGAAAATGCTGGAATTGCGCCACAAAGGCCAAGAGGCTCGAAAGGCTTTTACAGAACTGGCTAAAGCCTTTCAAGCAAGTCATCCAGAATGGCAACTCCAACAGACTAGCCAGTGGATGAATCAGGCGCAACGTTTACGACCACATTTTTGGGTTTATCTACAGAGAGACGGACAAGTAACAGAACCTATGTTGGCTCTTCGTTTGTATGGGACATCTACTGACTTTGGAATTTCCTTAGAGGTCAGTTTCATCGAGCGTAAGAAAGATGAGCGAACTCTAGGCAAGCAGGCCAAAGTTTTAAAAGTTCCAACCGTTGAAGGTGTTTATTATCTAGTCTACTCTGATGGTCAAAGTCAACGGTGGGAGGCGAACGAAGAAAATCGTCAAATTTTAAGAAATAAACTATCCAATCAGGAAGTCCGAAAAGTGTTAGTTAAAATAGATGTCCCTATAACAGAGAATTCATCTGAAGAAGAAATCGTAGAAGCCCTACTGAAATCTTATGATAAAATTCTTCCATTTTATCTAGCTACGAGAAACTAAGCTAATCATTAAAATATCATAAATCATACAGTCCAAGAGTGAACAGTCCGCTGTGTAATTCTTGGTCTTTTTGTTTACGCTTTCAAATTATATAATAAACCTACAAAAACAATTCAAAAGGAGAACAATTATGGAAGTCATTTCAAGTGTTCTAAATTGGTTTTCTAGCAATATTTTGCAGAATCCCGCATTTTTCGTAGGTTTATTGGTGTTGATAGGATACGCACTTTTGAAAAAACCTGCCCACGACGTTTTCTCAGGGTTTGTTAAAGCAACAGTAGGGTATATGTTGCTCAATGTGGGTGCAGGTGGTTTGGTTACAACCTTCCGTCCGATCTTAGCAGCCCTTAACTACAAATTCCAAATTGGTGCAGCGGTTATCGACCCTTACTTTGGACTTGCTGCAGCAAACAACAAAATTGCAGCAGAGTTTCCAGATTTTGTTGGAACTGCAACTACAGCTCTATTGATTGGTTTCGGAATAAATATCTTGCTCGTAGCTCTTCGCAAGATCACGAAGGTAAGAACCCTCTTTATTACTGGTCACATCATGGTACAACAAGCTGCAACAGTATCTCTTATGGTTCTATTCTTAGTACCACAATTGCGCAATGCTTACGGTACAGCAGCGATTGGTATCATCTGTGGACTTTACTGGGCAGTTAGTTCAAATATGACTGTTGAGGCAACTCAACGCTTGACTGGTGGTGGCGGATTTGCGATTGGTCACCAACAGCAATTTGCAATCTGGTTTGTAGATAAAGTAGCAGGACGCTTTGGTAAGAAAGAAGAAAGTTTAGACAATCTTAAATTACCTAAGTTCCTCTCAATCTTCCACGATACAGTTGTTGCATCTGCTACCTTGATGCTCGTATTCTTCGGAGCCATTCTTTTAATCTTGGGTCCAGACATTATGTCTAATAAAGAAGTCATCACTTCAGGAACTCTATTCAATCCTGCTAAACAAGATTTCTTTATGTACATTATTCAAACAGCCTTTACCTTCTCAGTTTACTTGTTCGTTTTGATGCAAGGTGTCCGCATGTTCGTATCTGAGTTGACAAACGCCTTCCAAGGTATTTCAAACAAATTGTTGCCAGGCTCATTCCCAGCGGTTGACGTTGCAGCTTCTTATGGATTTGGTTCTCCAAACGCTGTCTTGTCAGGATTTGCCTTTGGTTTGATTGGTCAATTGATCACAATTGTCTTGCTCATCGTCTTTAAAAATCCGATTCTTATTATTACAGGATTTGTACCAGTGTTCTTTGACAATGCAGCCATTGCGGTCTACGCTGATAAACGCGGCGGATGGAAAGCGGCTGTTATCCTATCCTTCATCTCAGGTGTTCTCCAAGTTGCTTTAGGAGCTCTCTGTGTAGCTCTTCTTGATTTAGCATCTTATGGTGGTTACCATGGAAATATCGACTTTGAATTCCCATGGCTTGGATTTGGATATATCTTTAAATACCTTGGTATTGTTGGTTATGTACTTGTGTGTCTCTTCTTGCTTGTTATTCCTCAACTTCAATTTGCCAAAGCAAAAGATAAAGAGAAATATTACAACGGTGAAGTTCAAGAAGAAGCTTAGTATCTAGAAAAGGAGAAATAAAATGGTTAAAGTATTAGCAGCGTGCGGAAATGGAATGGGTTCATCAATGGTTATCAAGATGAAGGTTGAAAATGCTCTCTGTAAGCTTAATCAAACAGATTTTACAGTCAATTCATGCAGTGTCGGTGAAGCTAAAGGTTTAGCAGCAGGATATGATATCGTAATCGCTTCTCTTCATTTGATCCAAGAATTAGAAGGTCGGACTAATGGGAAGTTAATTGGGCTTGACAACTTGATGGATGATAAAGAAATCACTGAAAAACTCAGTCAAGCACTACAGTAAAAGGTTGGAGGGGGCTGGATAGAAACTGAGAGTTATCGTTTCTGTCCTTCTCCCTCTTTAAATAAAGGAGGCAGATATGAATTTAAAACAAGCTTTAATTGACAATGACTCGATCCGACTAGGTTTAGAAGCTAAAGACTGGAAAGAAGCAGTCAAGGTAGCAGTAGATCCCTTGATTGAAAGTGGAGCAATTTTGCCAGAGTATTACGATGCTATCATTGAATCGACTGAAGAGTATGGCCCATACTATATCTTAATGCCAGGTATGGCTATGCCCCATGCTAGACCTGAAGCTGGAGTGCAAAGAGATGCCTTTTCATTGATCACCTTACAAAATCCTGTTGTATTTTCAGATGGGAAAGAAGTTTCAGTTTTGTTGGCACTAGCAGCAACAAGCTCAAAAATTCACACAAGTGTAGCCATTCCACAGATTATTGCCTTGTTTGAATTAGAAGATTCTATCGCACGTTTACAGGTTTGCCAGACTAAGGAAGATGTCTTGACGATGATTGAAGAATCTAAGGATAGCCCTTATCTCGAGGGATTGGATTTGGAAAGTTAGAAAGAGGAATAAAGAGATGACAAAAAGAATACCTAATTTACAAGTTGCATTAGATCATTCAGACTTGCAAGGAGCGATTAAAGCAGCTGTTTCTGTTGGTCAGGAAGTAGATATTATCGAAGCTGGAACTGTTTGCTTATTACAAGTTGGAAGTGAACTGGTTGAAGTCTTGCGAAGCCTTTTTCCAGATAAGATTATTGTGGCAGACACAAAATGTGCCGATGCTGGTGGAACAGTTGCCAAAAATAATGCCGTTCGTGGTGCCGATTGGATGACTTGTATCTGTTGTGCAACTATCCCTACTATGGAAGCGGCTCTAAAGGCTATCATGGCTGAACGTGGAGACCGAGGCGAAATCCAGATTGAACTTTATGGCGATTGGACTTTTGAACAAGCTCAGCTTTGGCTAGATGCTGGTATCTCACAAGCTATTTATCACCAATCTCGTGATGCACTTCTTGCTGGTGAGACTTGGGGTGAAAAAGACCTTAATAAGGTTAAAAAACTTATCGACATGGGCTTCCGTGTGTCTGTAACAGGTGGTCTAGATGTAGATACTCTCAAACTATTTGAAGGCGTTGATGTCTTTACCTTTATCGCAGGTCGCGGAATTACAGAGGCTGCAGATCCAGCAGGAGCAGCGCGTGCCTTCAAGGATGAAATCAGACGAATTTGGGGGTAAACCATGGCACGTCCAATTGGAATTTATGAAAAGGCAACCCCGACACACTTTACTTGGCTAGAACGTTTAAATTTTGCCAAGGAGTTAGGCTTTGATTTTGTCGAGATGTCTATTGATGAACGTGACGAGCGTTTAGCAAGACTGGACTGGAGCAAGGACGAGCGTTTGGAAGTTGTCAAAGCAATCTATAAAACTGGTGTTCGTATTCCTTCTATCTGTTTTTCAGGCCATCGTCGCTACCCATTGGGATCAAATGATCCAGTTCTAGAGGAAAAATCTCTAGAACTCATGAAAAAATGTATTGAATTAGCCCAAGACTTGGGAGTTCGTACTATTCAATTAGCTGGTTACGACGTTTATTATGAGGAAAAGTCACCCCAGACACGCCAACGTTTTATCAAAAATTTGAGAAAAGCTTGTGACTGGGCTGAAGAGGCTCAGGTGGTACTTGCTATTGAAATTATGGATGATCCTTTTATCAATAGTATCGAAAAATACTTGGCTGTAGAAAAGGATGTTGACTCTCCCTACCTTTTTGTATATCCAGATATTGGGAATGTGTCTGCATGGCATAATGATGTCTATAGTGAGTTCTATCTAGGTCACCATGCTATCACAGCTCTCCATCTCAAGGATACTTATGCAGTGACAGAAAGTTCAAAGGGGCAGTTCCGAGATGTACCTTTTGGGCAAGGTTGTGTCAAATGGGAAGAAGCTTTCGATATTTTAAAGCAAACCAATTATAATGGTCCTTTCCTAATCGAAATGTGGTCTGAAAATTGTGAAACTGTAGAAGAAACACGCGCAGCCATTCAAGAGGCACAAGCTTTTCTCTATCCACTAATTAAGAAAGCAGGTTTGATGTAAGATGAATCAAGTAATTAATGCTATGCGTAAACGAGTCTGTGATGCCAATCAATCATTGCAAAAACATGGACTTGTCAAATTTACCTGGGGCAATGTATCGGAAGTCAATCGTGAACTCGGTGTCATTGTTATCAAACCATCAGGCGTAGATTATGACGAATTGACACCTGAAAACATGGTGGCAACTGACCTGGATGGCAAGGTTCTAGAAGGAGATTTAAGACCATCTTCGGACCTTCCAACTCATGTGCAGTTATATAAGGCTTGGCCAGAGATTGCTAGTGTGGTCCATACCCATTCGACAGAAGCTGTTGGTTGGGCTCAGGCAGGTCGTGATATTCCTTTCTATGGAACAACCCATGCAGATTATTTCTACGGTTCAATCCCTTGCGCTCGTAGTTTGACCAAAGATGAAGTAGAAGTAGCCTATGAAAAAGATACTGGCTTGGTTATCGTAGAAGAATTTGAGCGTCGTGGTCTCAATCCTGTTGAAGTACCAGGTATTGTTGTACGCAATCACGGTCCATTCACTTGGGGAAAAAATCCAGAGAATGCTGTTTATCACTCTGTCGTACTAGAGGAAGTATCAAAGATGAATCGCTTTACAGAACAAATCAATCCAAGAGTTGAACCTGCTCCTCAGTACATTCTAGAAAAACACTACCAACGTAAGCATGGACCAAATGCTTATTACGGTCAAAAGAAATAAGAAATTGAATTGAAAAGAGGCTAGGACCTTTCGATCCAAGCCTCGCTTTTGTAATTGTAAGTATTCGTTATTAAGAGACTACTGTTGATAATTGAAATGCGTTAGTGAATGTGATACTATTATAAAGTTGTTTTCAAGGCAGTTGATTGATAGAGGAGTATGAAATATGGTACTGGATAAGGCAAGTTGTGATTTACTTCAATATTTGATGGATCAAGAAACGTCCAAAACGATTATGGCGATTTCAAAAGATTTGAAAGAGTCAAGAAGGAAAATTTATTATCACATTGACAAAATCAATGCTGCTTTGGGTGACGAGGCGCTTCATATCATTAGTATTCCACGAATTGGTATTCACTTAACGGAAGAGCAGAGAGATGCTTGTTGTGAACTATTATCGGAAGTAGATTCGTACGATTATATCATGAGTGCGCATGAACGTATGATGATAATGTTACTATGGATAGGTATTTCTAAAGAACGTATTACGATTGAAAAATTGATGGAGTTAACAGAGGTGTCTAGGAATACTGTTCTCAATGATTTGAATAGTATTCGTTATCAACTAACTTTGGAACAATATCAGGTGACCTTGCAAGTGAGCAAGTCACAGGGATACCATCTTCATGCCCACCCTCTTAATAAAATTCAGTATCTTCAATCGCTTCTATATCATATTTTTATGGAAGAAAATGCCACTTTTGTATCTATTTTAGAAGATAAGATGAAAGAGAGGTTAGATGGTGAGTGTTTGCTTTCTGTTGAAATGAACCAATTTTTTAAGGAACAGGTTCCTTTAGTTGAACAAGATTTAGGGAAGAAAATAAATCATCATGAAGTAACTTTTATGTTGCAGGTTCTACCTTATTTGCTGTTAAGCTGTCATAATGTTGAACAGTATCAAGAAAGACATCAGGATATAGAGAAAGAATTTTCTTTAATAAGAAAAAGAATAGAGTATCAGGTGTCTAAGAAATTAGGAGAACGGTTGTTTCAAAAGTTTGAAATTTCTTTGTCAGAACTTGAAGTTTCTCTTGTAGCTGTTCTTCTCCTCTCCTATCGTAAAGATTTGGATATTCATGCAGAAAGTGATGATTTTCGGCAGTTAAAACTTGCTTTAGAAGAATTCATCTGGTATTTTGAATCACAAATCCGAATGGAGATTGAGAACAAGGATGATTTGTTAAGAAATTTGATGATCCACTGTAAAGCCTTGTTATTTAGAAAGACTTACGGTATTTTTTCTAAAAATCCTCTAACAAAACAAATTCGATCCAAGTATGGAGAATTATTTTTAGTCACTAGAAAATCTGCGGAAATTTTAGAAGGAGCATGGTTTATTCGTCTAACAGACGATGATATTGCCTATTTGACGATTCATATTGGAGGATTTTTAAAGTATACACCATCGTCTCAAAAAAATATGAAAAAAGTTTATCTCGTTTGTGATGAAGGTGTTGCGGTTTCGAGACTTTTGCTGAAACAATGCAAACTTTATTTTCCAAATGAGCAAATTGGTACTGTATTTACAACAGAACAATTTAAGAGTGTGGAAGATATTGCACAAGTTGATGTAGTGATTACTACTAATGATGATTTGGATAGCAGATTTCCGATTTTAAGGGTTAATCCTATCCTTGAAGCAGAAGATATTTTGAAAATGCTAGACTATCTTAAACACAATATATTTCGTAATGAGAGCAAAAGTTTCAGTGAAAATCTTTCTAGTCTTATTTCGTCTTATATTGTAGACAGTAAGTTGGCTAGTAAGTTCCAAGAAGAGGTTCAAACACTTATAAATCAAGAAATAGTAGTTCAAGCTTTTTTGGAAGATATTTGAAGGACAGTCCAATGATGAACACAAACCTGTGTTTTTCTTGGTCTTTTTTAGTGTTTTGAAGGGTGGTATACTAATCTCAAAGATAACAATTATATCCAAAGGAGGCAACATATGCCAAACGTCAAAGAAATTACAAGAGAGTCATGGATTTTAGCTACTTTCCCAGAGTGGGGAACATGGTTGAACGAAGAAATCGAAGAAGAAGTCGTACCTGAAGGCAATTTTGCCATGTGGTGGCTAGGCAACTGTGGTACTTGGATTAAGACACCAGGTGGTGCTAACGTTGTCATGGACCTTTGGTCAAACCGTGGAAAATCAACCAAAAAAGTGAAAGATATGGTTCGTGGGCACCAAATGGCAAATATGGCAGGTGTTCGTAAGTTGCAACCAAACTTACGTGTTCAGCCGATGGTTATCGATCCATTTGCTATCAACGAACTAGATTATTACTTAGTTTCACACTTCCATAGTGATCATATCGACCCATACACAGCTGCAGCAATTCTCAACAATTCTAAGTTAGAGCATGTTAAGTTTATCGGTCCTTACCACTGTGGACGAATCTGGGAAGGATGGGGTGTTCCAAAAGAACGTATCATCGTTGTTAAACCAGGTGACACTATCGAATTAAAAGATATGAAGATTCATGCAGTAGAATCATTTGACCGTACTTGTTTGGTAACTCTCCCAGTGAACGGTGCTGATGAGACAGGCGGTGAACTTGCTGGCTTAACTGTTACAGATGAAGAAATGGCTCAAAAGGCTGTTAACTATATCTTTGAAACACCAGGTGGAACCATCTATCATGGTGCAGATTCTCACTTCTCAAACTATTTTGCAAAACATGGTAAAGACTTTAAAATTGATGTTGCTTTGAATAACTATGGTGAAAATCCGGTAGGTATCCAAGATAAAATGACATCTATCGACCTTCTTCGTATGGCAGAAAATCTGCGTACCAAAGTCATTATCCCAGTTCACTATGATATCTGGTCTAACTTCATGGCTTCCACTAATGAGATTCTAGAACTTTGGAAAATGAGAAAAGATCGCTTGCAATACGATTTCCATCCATTTATCTGGGAAGTCGGCGGTAAGTACACTTATCCTCAAGATCAACACTTAGTAGAATACCATCATCCACGTGGTTTTGATGATTGTTTTGAACAAGACTCTAACATTCAATTTAAAGCTTTGCTATAATATAAAAATATTCTTTGGAGGTTATCCGTATGTTGCATGATACGGATAATTTTCATATAATAGTAAAATAGAATGTGTGATACAATAATCACCTCAAATAGAAAGGAAATTCTATGTCAAATCTATCTGTTAATGCAATTCGTTTCCTAGGTATTGACGCCATTAATAAAGCCAACTCAGGTCACCCAGGTGTGGTTATGGGAGCGGCTCCGATGGCTTACAGCCTCTTTACAAAACAACTTCGTATCAATCCAGCTAAACCAAACTGGATCAACCGCGACCGCTTTATTCTTTCAGCAGGTCATGGTTCAATGCTTCTTTATGCCCTTCTTCACCTTTCTGGTTTTGAAGATGTCAGCATGGATGAGATTAAGAGCTTCCGTCAGTGGGGTTCAAAAACACCAGGTCACCCAGAATTTGGTCATACAGCAGGGATTGATGCTACAACAGGTCCTCTAGGGCAAGGTATTTCAACTGCCACTGGTTTTGCCCAGGCAGAACGTTTCTTGGCAGCTAAGTATAACCGTGAAGGCTACAATATCTTTGACCACTATACTTACGTTATCTGTGGAGATGGAGACTTGATGGAAGGTGTCTCAAGCGAGGCAGCTTCATACGCAGGTTTGCAAAAACTAGACAAGTTGGTTGTTCTTTATGATTCAAATGACATCAACTTGGATGGTGAGACAAAAGATTCCTTTACAGAAAGTGTTCGTGACCGTTACAATGCCTATGGTTGGCATACAGCCTTGGTTGAAGATGGAACAGACTTGGAAGCAATCCATGCTGCTATCGAAACAGCAAAAGCTTCAGGCAAACCATCATTGATTGAAGTGAAGACTGTTATTGGATACGGTTCTCCAAACAAACAAGGGACTAATGCCGTACACGGTGCTCCTCTTGGAGCAGATGAAACTGCAGCAACTCGCCAAGCACTTGGTTGGGACTATGAACCATTTGAAATCCCAGAACAAGTTTATGCTGATTTCAAAGAACATGTTGCAGACCGTGGCGCATCAGCTTATGAAGCTTGGACAAAATTAGTTGCTGACTATAAAGAGGCTCATCCAGAACTGGCAGCAGAAGTAGAAGCCATCATCGATGGACGTGATCCAGTTGAAGTAACTCCAGCAGACTTCCCAGCCTTAGAAAATGGCTTCTCTCAAGCAACTCGTAATTCAAGCCAAGATGCTTTGAATGTTGTGGCAGCTAAGTTACCAACCTTCCTAGGTGGATCAGCTGACCTAGCTCACTCAAACATGACTTATATCAAGACTGACGGACTTCAAGACGATGCCAATCGCTTGAACCGTAACATTCAGTTTGGTGTTCGTGAATTTGCAATGGGAACGATCTTGAACGGGATGGCCCTTCACGGTGGACTTCGTGTATACGGTGGAACTTTCTTCGTCTTCTCAGACTATGTGAAGGCAGCTGTTCGCTTGTCAGCCTTACAAGGACTTCCTGTGACTTATGTCTTTACCCACGATTCAATCGCGGTTGGGGAAGATGGCCCAACGCACGAGCCAGTTGAACACTTAGCAGGTCTTCGTGCTATGCCAAATCTAAATGTTTTCCGTCCAGCAGATGCGCGTGAAACGCAAGCAGCTTGGTACCTTGCAGTGACAAGTAAGAAAACGCCAACTGCCCTTGTCTTGACACGTCAGAATTTGACTGTTGAAGAGGGAACAGACTTCGACAAGGTTGCAAAAGGTGCCTATGTCGTCTATGAAAATGCAGCAGATTTTGATACCATCTTGATTGCGACAGGTTCAGAGGTCAATCTAGCTGTCTCAGCGGCTAAAGAATTGGCTAGTCAAGGCGAAAAAGTCCGCGTAGTCAGCATGCCATCTACAGATGTCTTTGATAAACAAGATGCAGCTTACAAGGAAGAAATCCTTCCAAATGCAGTTCGCCGTCGTGTTGCAGTCGAAATGGGTGCAAGTCAAAACTGGTACAAATATGTTGGACTAGATGGTGCTGTTCTTGGTATTGATACCTTCGGAGCCTCTGCCCCAGCACCAAAAGTATTGGCAGAATATGGCTTTACTGTAGAAAATCTAGTAAAAGTCGTTCAAAACTTGAAATAATCCTAAAAATCAGGGCGCAAGCTCTGATTTTTCTTACTAGAAAAGCAAGGTACAATCTTGTAAAAGTAGCTGAAATTTGATATAGTAGTCCTATGTAAAAGACAAAGGAGAATACAATGAATCCAAATTATACATTTTTAATTATGCTTGTAGCGATGTTTGCCTTGATGTTCTTTATGCAACGCTCTCAAAAGAAACAAGCACAAAAACGTATGGAAAGCTTAAATAAACTGCAAAAAGGCTATGAAGTGATTACAATCGGTGGACTTTACGGAACAGTCGATGAAGTAGATACTGAGAAGAGAACGATTGTTCTTGATGTAGATGGAGTTTACTTGACTTTTGAACTAGCTGCTATCAAGACCGTATTACCGCTGAAAGAAACAGCTTCACTAGAAGGCGCAATTGAAAAATAAGACGGGATTACTAACTCCCGTTTTTCTATAAAAGAAAGGAATGGGATGAAAAAACTAGTTTTTGTCTGTCTGGGAAATATTTGTCGCAGCCCTATGGCCGAGTTTGTTATGAAATCAATGACAGATAATTATGAAATCCAAAGTCGAGCGACTTCTTCTTGGGAACATGGTAATCCGATTCATAAGGGAACTCAAGGGATTTTTCAACAGTATGAGATTCCTTATGAAAAAGGCAAGACATCGCTTCAGATTAGTAAGGAAGATTTTGAAGCCTTTGATTATATTATCGGTATGGATGCTTCAAATGTTTCTGACTTACGTCAGATGTGTCCAGCAGACTGTAAAGATAAGATTTACTCATTCGCATCTGAAAGTGTTCCAGATCCTTGGTATACAGGAGATTTTGAGGAAACCTATCGACGTGTTCAAGAGGGTTGCAGGGCTTGGTTAGAATGTTTAGAAAAGGAGAGTGAAGATGGAAAATCTTGAGAATTTTTACGAGAAGTATCGTGTCTATCTGACTCGTCCACGTTTAGAGCTTTTAGCAGTAGTTGCCATTGTTTTTTGTGCTGTACTCGTCTTTTTTCTAAATATTCCCGGAAAAGGAGTTCTAAAGCTTGATAATGGAACGATTATTTACGACGGCAGTCTTATCCGTGGTAAAATGAATGGGCAAGGTACCATTACCTTCCAAAACGGGGACCATTATACAGGTGGTTTCAACAATGGAGCCTTCAACGGAAAAGGCACCTTTCAATCTAAAGAAGGCTGGACCTACGAAGGTGATTTTGTAAATGGTCAGGCTGAAGGAAAAGGGAAACTAACAACAGAACAAGAAGTTGTTTATGAAGGGACTTTTAAACAAGGTGTTTTTCAACAAAAATAAAGCCTCCTTATCAAAGGAGGTATTATTAGAATTATAAAGTAAGCGCTTACTAGAAAATCTATCTATTTCCAAGTCCCTCTTCCAATCAAGCTTGTGAAATAAAAAATATTGGAAATTAATTTCACAAACTCTAAAGAAAAAACTTGATAAATAAAGAAAATGAGAAAAATTTCACAAACAGTAAAGAATTCTTTGTGAAATGTTTATGAAACTGTTTACAAAGTTAAAATAATGCGTTATAATAAACTTGTGAAAAAATTAACAAAGGATATCAATCCTTGAAAGCTATGGAGGAAAATATGGCTGATAAAAAAACTGTGACACCAGAGGAAAAGAAACTCGCTGCTGAAAAGCATGTCGATGGCTTGGTGCAAAAAGCTTTAGTTGCTCTTGAAGAAATGCGTAAACTCGACCAAGATCAGGTCGACTACATCGTAGCTAAAGCGTCAGTGGCAGCTTTGGATGCCCACGGAGAATTGGCTTTACATGCCTTTGAAGAAACAGGACGTGGTGTATTTGAAGATAAAGCAACTAAGAACTTGTTTGCTTGTGAACACGTAGTAAACAACATGCGTCACACTAAAACAGTTGGCGTTATCGAAGAAGACGATGTAACAGGTTTAACTCTTATTGCTGAACCAGTTGGTGTTGTTTGTGGTATCACTCCAACAACTAACCCTACCTCGACAGCAATCTTTAAGGCATTGATTTCATTGAAGACACGTAATCCAATCGTCTTTGCCTTCCACCCATCAGCTCAAGAATCATCAGCTCACGCAGCTCAAATTGTTCGTGATGCTGCGATTAAAGCAGGAGCTCCTGAAAACTGTGTACAGTGGATCACTGAACCATCTATGGAAGCAACTAGTGCCCTTATGAACCACGAAGGTATTGCAACAATCCTTGCAACAGGTGGTAATGCCATGGTTAAAGCGGCGTACTCTTGTGGTAAACCAGCTCTTGGGGTAGGTGCCGGGAACGTTCCAGCTTATGTTGAAAAATCAGCTAACATTCGCCAAGCTGCACACGATATCGTCATGTCTAAATCGTTTGACAACGGTATGGTCTGTGCATCTGAACAAGCGGTTATTATTGATAAAGAAATTTATGATGAATTTGTAGCAGAGTTCAAATCTTATCACACTTACTTTGTAAACAAAAAAGAAAAAGCTCTTCTTGAAGAGTTCTGCTTCGGCGTAAAAGCAAACAGCAAAAACTGTGCTGGTGCAAAATTGAACGCTGACATCGTTGGTAAACCAGCAACTTGGATTGCAGAACAAGCAGGATTTACAGTTCCAGAAGGAACAAACATTCTTGCTGCTGAATGTAAAGAGGTTGGTGAAAATGAGCCATTGACTCGTGAAAAATTGTCACCAGTTATCGCAGTTTTGAAATCTGAAAGCCGTGAAGATGGTATTAATAAAGCTCGTCAAATGGTGGAATTTAACGGTCTTGGACACTCAGCAGCTATCCACACAGCTGACGAAGAATTGACTAAAGAATTTGGTAAAGCTGTTAAAGCTATTCGTGTTATCTGTAACTCACCTTCTACTTTCGGTGGTATCGGGGACGTTTACAATGCCTTCTTGCCATCATTGACACTTGGATGTGGTTCTTACGGACGCAACTCAGTTGGGGATAACGTTAGTGCCATTAACCTCTTGAATATCAAAAAAGTCGGAAGACGGAGAAATAACATGCAATGGATGAAACTTCCTTCAAAAACATACTTTGAACGTGATTCAATTCAATACCTTCAAAAATGTCGTGACGTTGAACGTGTCATGATCGTTACTGACCATGCCATGGTAGAGCTTGGCTTCCTTGATCGTATCATCGAACAACTTGACCTTCGTCGCAATAAGGTTGTTTACCAAATCTTTGCTGATGTAGAACCAGATCCAGATATCACAACTGTAAACCGTGGTACTGAGATTATGCGTGCCTTCAAACCAGATACAATCATTGCTCTTGGTGGTGGATCTCCAATGGATGCTGCTAAAGTAATGTGGCTCTTCTACGAACAACCAGAAGTGGACTTCCGTGACCTTGTTCAAAAATTCATGGATATCCGTAAACGTGCCTTCAAATTCCCATTACTTGGTAAGAAGACTAAATTCATCGCAATCCCAACAACATCTGGTACAGGATCTGAAGTAACACCATTTGCCGTTATCTCTGATAAAGCAAACAACCGCAAATACCCAATCGCTGACTACTCATTGACACCAACTGTGGCAATCGTAGACCCTGCCTTGGTATTGACAGTTCCTGGAGTTGTTGCTGCGGACACTGGTATGGACGTATTGACTCACGCGACTGAAGCTTACGTATCACAAATGGCTAGCGACTACACTGACGGACTTGCACTTCAAGCCATCAAGCTTGTATTCGAAAACCTTGAAAGCTCAGTTAAGAATGCAGACTTCCACTCACGCGAGAAAATGCATAACGCTTCAACAATCGCTGGTATGGCCTTTGCCAATGCCTTCCTAGGTATTTCTCACTCAATGGCTCATAAGATTGGTGCGCAATTCCACACAATTCACGGTCGTACAAATGCTATCTTGCTTCCATACGTCATCCGCTACAACGGTACACGTCCAGCTAAGACAGCAACATGGCCTAAGTACAACTACTACCGTGCAGATGAAAAATACCAAGATATCGCACGCATGCTTGGACTTCCAGCTTCTACTCCAGAAGAAGGTGTGGAGTCTTACGCAAAAGCTGTCTACGAACTTGGTGAGCGCGTAGGTATCCAAATGAACTTCAAAGCACAAGGTATCGACGAAAAAGAATGGAAAGAACATTCACGTGAATTAGCCTTCCTTGCTTACGAAGACCAATGTTCACCAGCTAACCCACGCCTTCCAATGGTTGACCATATGCAAGAAATCATCGAAGATTCTTACTATGGCTACAAAGAAAGACCAGGACGCCGTAAATAATTGTTTATCAGCCTAGAGGCAGGGAATCCCTGTCTCTTTTTTTGTAATTCTATTTGAAAAATGGTATAATCATCGCATATATTTATTTGAAAATCAAATCTTTTATAATCATGCGAGGGGCAAATGAACAAGATAAATGAGTTAGGGGATAAAGTGCGACTTTTAAGAGAGGAGAAAGGACTTAGTCGTCCAGTTTTTTGTGGGGATGAGTCTGAATTATCAGTGCGTCAGTTGGTGAGAATCGAAAAAGGAGAATTTCGACCGACTATAAAAACACTAGAATATATTGCAGATAGATTAGAAATTCCATCCTACGTCTTGATGCCAGATTATAAGGAACTGCCTAAACGCTACCAAGAATTAAAGTACTTTCTTTTACATCACCCTGACTATGGAGACAAGGAGTTGCAAGAACAAAAGGAAGAATATTTTGATGAGATTTTCGAGTGTTTTTATGATGACCTGCCCCGTGATGAGAAGATGATAGTGGACTGCCTTCAGGCAATAGATGCAGTGAGAGCGACTAGTAATTCTTTATACGGAAGTGGTGTGATTGAGGACAGTCTTCAAGACTTACTATCCAGAGATGTATATAAGGCTGAGGAATTGTTGAAATTGAGACTGTATTTTCTTTGTCAGTTAATGGATGGTTTAAACGAGGGTGAGATAAAAAAGTCTGAGCATGAAACTATTCTTTATTTTCATGACAAATTAAGTTCTCAGGTTGATAAGATAGAGTTCGATTGTTTGGACTTACTTAGAGACTCCTTGTTAGCTTCTTTAACTTGTATAGAGGTTATGGGGTTGCTTCATTATTTTAAGAGGGCAGTCGAGACCTTAAATAAAATAGGGCAAAAAACACGAGATTTTCAAAAACAACCGATTGTCTTGATGGTGGAGTGGAAATATTATATTCAGATGGATTATGATACAGCCAAACAAAAGTATGAAGAAGCAAAAATGATGGCAAGGATGTTTGGCAATGGGAAGTTACTCGTTAGTTTAGATAATGAATGGGCCGAGGATCTAGAAAGATATCGTTAAAGAGTTTATAGGAGTGACATTTCTGTCATTGGGGAAATGTCGCTTTTTTGTTACAATGAATTTTACTTGATATACATCTGGTGCTGATGCAACATGAAGGATTTTCTATCAGTATGGTGTATGACAATAACAGTTTTAAACAAGGGGGAAAGAATGTCCATTTTATCCATTAAAAATATTTCAAAGTTTTACACTTTGGACGGTAACCATCAAGAACAGGCTTTAAAGAATATAAACCTGCAGATTGCAAAAGGTAAAATTACAGCGATTTACGGGCCGTCAGGCTGTGGCAAAACTAGCTTGCTAAACATCATCAGTGGTCTAGATAGACAATACGAAGGAGTTTTAGAATTTAAAGGGGAATCTCTCCGTGACTTATCAGAGATTGAACTAACTCAATTTCGTAAAAACAACATTGGATTTGTGTTTCAAAACTTCAACCTCATTCCTCATCAGTCTGTCTTGGACAATGTCAAGCTACCTCTCTATGTCAAAGATTTATCTGACAGGGAGATGACAATGATTGCAAAGGAGCAATTAAGTAGCTTAGGAATGGAACCTTTCATGGCTAAAAATGTTAAACAGCTTTCTGGCGGGCAAAAGCAACGCGTAGCAATCGCGCGTGCTTTGGTGAATCAGCCTGATATGATTGTAGCAGATGAGCCAACGGGTTCGCTGGATTCTCAATCCCAAGAAATGGTATTGGAAGTATTTAAAAATTTAGCCCAAACAGGGAAAACAGTATTGATCGTAACCCATAATCCAGAGGTTGCTGAATATGCAGATGTGATTATCAAAATGAAGGATGGTGAAGTCGTTGAAGAAGTCAAAAAATAAAGGATTATCATTGAAAAACAAATTCAAACTTTCTTTAAATAACTTTCTGGAAAGAAAGTGGCGTAACCTATTGATTGCGCTAGCAACCTCAATCGGTTTTGTAGGAGTCTTAATTTCTTTCGGCTTGGGAAATGCATTGATTTCGATGATTGATGAAAATACGAATGGAGGTCAAATTCCTTCCCAAGTTCAGATTGCTTTAAACACAAAAAATGTTGGACGAGGCTTTTTGAACCAAGACGATAAGAACTATATCACGGATACAGTTGGGAAAGAAGCTATTAAATATTTGGAGAGTCCTTTTGGGATGACCATGTCAAATATGACTATAGATGGGCAAGAAATGGATCTGAGTCAAACGATGCCTTCTTATGCTCAAGTAGTGAGTCTCTATGAGGATACAAGTATTTCTGTTAGTAGTAATGAGGCGGACAAAGTATTAGCCGGTTCCCTCTATACTGATGCAAATGAACAGGGCTTGACGATTCCAATCAGTTTACTTAAAAATTGGAATGAACAGACAGGAAACAATCTGACAGCTAGTGATGTTATTGGCAAATCAGTCTCAGCCAGCATTGTAGAAAATGCTGCCGAGGCTAGCAAGACTGCTCAATTTCAAACGAAGATTGTGCGTGTAATCAATGATGAAGATGACATGGAGGATAGCAACAGTTTCATGCCGTCTAATCAAATGGAAACAATTTTGAAAGAAGCTGGATTTACAAAAGCTGTATCTTATTTTATCTTGGAACTTAAAGATCCATCACAGACAAAAGTGGTAACAGAAGAATTGCAGAAAAATAAGAAGTATACTGTTCTTTCTCAACAGAAGGTTCTTGATATTGTGATTACTTTTATTCGTGTTATTCAGGGATTGTTGATTGTGCTTTCATCACAAGCTATTGTGGTAGCAGCGGTCATGATTGGCATCATCATTTACATTAATATCATGCAACGTTCTAAGGAAATAGGTGTCATGAAGGCAGTTGGTTATCAAAATCGCGATGTCAAAGGAATTTTTATTTACGAGGCTATTTGGATTGTAGGAATCGCCTTGCTGCTGGCATTTTTGGTTGCACAAGGGGTGGGAAGTTTGGCGAATGCGGTTGTAAATCACTTTTACCCATCCATCACGAAGGTTTTTGAATTAAATCTTCTATCTATTTTAGGAACTCTAGCTTTTGCTCTATTACTTGGTTATGTCTCAGCCTACTTCCCAGCACGTAAAATTAGTAAAATGGATCCTGTAGAATCGCTACGATATGAATAGTAAGGAAGTTCTTGATTTATAGCCTGAAAAAGAAACTAACATAGAAAAATAATGCCCGTACTTGCAATTAAACTTAAATAGTTATATAATAGGTTTGTTGAAAGGTGATTTGTAGTGATTCAAGTTACTCTTTTCACAATAAAAATTTCATGATTTTCATAAGGAGGAAATCACTAATGGTAGTTAAAGTTGGTATTAACGGTTTCGGACGTATCGGTCGTCTTGCTTTCCGCCGTATCCAAAACGTAGAAGGTGTTGAAGTTACTCGCATCAACGACCTTACAGATCCAGTTATGCTTGCACACTTGTTGAAATATGACACAACTCAAGGTCGTTTCGACGGAACTGTGGAAGTTAGAGAAGGTGGATTTGAAGTTAACGGTAAATTCATCCGTGTTTCTGCTGAACGTGATCCAGAACAAATCGACTGGGCTAACGACGGTGTAGAAATCGTTCTTGAAGCTACTGGTTTCTTTGCTAAGAAAGCAGCTGCTGAAAAACACTTGCACCCAGGTGGAGCTAAGAAAGTTGTTATTACTGCTCCTGGTGGAAACGACGTTAAAACAGTTGTATTCAACACTAACCACGATGTTCTTGATGGTACTGAAACAGTTATCTCAGGTGCTTCATGTACTACAAACTGCTTGGCTCCTATGGCTAAAGCTCTTCAAGACAACTTTGGTGTTGTTGAAGGATTGATGACTACTATCCACGCTTACACTGGTGACCAAATGATCCTTGACGGACCACACCGTGGTGGTGACCTTCGCCGTGCTCGCGCTGGTGCTGCAAACATCGTTCCTAACTCAACTGGTGCTGCAAAAGCTATCGGTCTTGTAATCCCAGAATTGAACGGTAAACTTGACGGATCTGCACAACGCGTTCCAACTCCAACTGGATCAGTTACTGAATTGGTAGCTGTTCTTGAAAAGAACGTTACTGTTGATGAAGTGAACGCAGCTATGAAAGCAGCTTCAAACGAATCATACGGTTACACAGAAGATCCAATCGTATCTTCAGATATCGTAGGGATGTCTTACGGTTCATTGTTTGACGCAACTCAAACTAAAGTTCTTGACGTTGACGGTAAACAATTGGTTAAAGTTGTATCATGGTACGACAACGAAATGTCATACACTGCACAACTTGTTCGTACTCTTGAATACTTCGCAAAAATCGCTAAATAATTCATGAGTCGATAAAAAGCAAGGCCTATTGGTCTTGCTTTTCTTATATGGAAAAATGGATGACACAATCATCCATTCTTTTTTAATTCTCTTTCGAAAGTATCTGAAAGTGCATTGAAGCTTAATTTCTCTAATGTAAGCGGATGGGTAAAGGACAGTCGAAAGGCGTGGAGCATAAGCCGACTTGTTTTTGATTTACTATTATAGAGAGGGTCACCCAGGATAGGAAGATTATGATGCGAAAGGTGCACACGAATCTGATGGGTTCGCCCTGTCTTTAGCTTGCAACGAACCAAGGAAGTTTTGTTTGGAAATTGCTTTAATCTGCTTACATGTGTTTCAGCATATTGTCCATTTTTTGTATCAACTATTCGCTTTCTGCGATCATGGCGATCACGTCCAATTTTGTCTTTGAAAACAAGTTCTTTGCTGTTGATATGTCCGTCGACCTGTGCCCAATATTCCCTAGAAATCTCTTTTTTCTCCAGTAAGCGATTGAGAATAGGCAGGATAAAAGGATTTTTGGCAAAGAGAACCAAACCACTGGTTTCCATGTCCAGACGATGAACGACATAGCAGGTTTGGCCAACATAGGCACTGACATGGTTAAGAAGGGCGATTTCGTTTGGCTGATTACCATGCGTTTTCATCCCCTCTGGTTTGTTGACAATAATCAAGTGTTGATCTTGATAAACCTCTTGAACGAGGTTAGGATTGCCCCAAGGGATTTCTTTTTCGGGATAATCTTCCTTGTCAAAAGTTAACTGGCAAATATCTCCAGGATTTATGATTTCGTTCCAGTGAACTTCATCTTGATTTATCAAAATATGTTTCTTGATTCTCAAAAAATGACGGATTTTTCTAGGGATGAGGAGTTGTTCCTCAAGTAATTGCTTTACCGTCATTTGAGGTAGAGAGTCTGGTAATGTAAATGTGAATTTCATACAGATATTGTAACAAAAAAAGCCCTATTTGGATAGGAAATAGCTAAATTCTTGTCTTCCTATGATGAAGATGATAAAATAAACGCATGAAATTAGATAAATTATTCGAGAAATTTCTTTCTCTTTTTAAAAAAGAAACAAGTGAATCAGAGGATTCTGATTCTACTAGCTTACGTCGCTCTCGTAGTGATCGAAAAAAATTAGCCCAAGTAGGTCCGATTCGAAAATTCTGGCGTCGCTATCATCTAACAAAGATTGTCCTTATACTAGGTTTGAGTGCAGGTTTGCTAGTTGGAACCTATTTGTTTGCTGTAGCCAAGTCAACCAATGTCAATGATTTACAAAATGCCTTGAAAACTCGGACTATCATTTTTGACCGTGAAGAAAAAGAGGCCGGTGCCTTGTCTGGTCAAAAAGGAACTTATGTTGAATTGACTGATATCAGTAAAAATTTGCAGAATGCCGTTATTGCGACAGAAGACCGTTCTTTTTATAAAAATGACGGGATTAACTATGGTCGTTTCTTCTTGGCTATTGTAACTGCTGGTCGTTCAGGTGGTGGTTCTACTATTACCCAACAGCTGGCTAAAAACGCCTATCTGTCGCAGGATCAAACTGTTGAGAGAAAAGCGAAAGAATTTTTCCTTGCCTTAGAATTAACAAAAAAATATAGTAAGGATCAAATTCTAACCATGTACCTTAACAACGCTTATTTTGGAAATGGTGTGTGGGGTGTAGAAGATGCGAGTAAGAAATACTTTGGAGTTTCTGCATCAGAAGTGAGTTTGGATCAAGCTGCGACTCTGGCAGGGATGCTCAAGGGGCCGGAACTGTATAATCCCTTGAATTCCGTAGAAGATTCTACCAATCGGCGCGATACTGTCTTGCAGAATATGGTTGCAGCGGGTTACATTGATAAAAACCAAGAAACCGAAGCTGTTGAAGTTGATATGACTTCGCAATTGCACGATAAGTATGAAGGGAAAATTTCAGATTACCGCTATCCTTCTTATTTTGATGCGGTGGTTAATGAAGCCGTTTCCAAGTATAATCTAACAGAGGAAGAAATTGTCAATAATGGCTACCGCATTTACACAGAGCTGGACCAAAACTACCAAGCAAATATGCAGGTTGTCTATGAAAATACAGCTCTATTTCCTAGGGCAGAGGATGGAACATTTGCTCAATCAGGAAGTGTAGCTCTCGAACCGAAAACAGGGGGAGTTCGTGGAGTTGTTGGTCAGGTTGCTGGCAATGATAAAACTGGATTCCGGAATTTCAACTATGCAACTCAATCAAAACGTAGTCCTGGTTCTACAATTAAGCCTTTAGTTGTTTATACGCCAGCAGTTGAAGCAGGTTGGGCTTTGAATAAGCAATTGGATAACCATACCATGCAGTACGACAGCTATAAGGTTGATAACTATGCAGGGATCAAAACGAGTCGAGAAGTTCCTATGTATCAAGCCTTGGCAGAGTCGCTTAATCTACCTGCTGTTGCCACTGTTAATGATTTGGGCGTCGACAAGGCTTTTGAGGCAGGCGAAAAATTCGGACTCAACATGGAAAAGGTCGACCGTGTTCTTGGTGTCGCCTTGGGAAGTGGTGTCGAAACCAATCCTCTGCAAATGGCTCAAGCATATGCTGCCTTTGCAAATGAAGGTTTAATGCCTGAAGCTCATTTTATTAGTAGAATTGAAAATGCTAGTGGACAAGTTATAGCAAGCCATAAAAATTCACAAAAACGGGTGATTGATAAGTCTGTAGCTGATAAGATGACCAGTATGATGTTGGGGACATTCACCAACGGTACCGGTATTAGTTCATCACCTGCAGACTATGTCATGGCAGGAAAAACAGGAACAACTGAAGCGGTTTTCAATCCGGAATACACAAGTGACCAGTGGGTGATTGGTTATACACCGGATGTAGTGATTAGTCACTGGCTTGGTTTCCCTACGACTGATGAAAATCACTATCTAGCAGGATCTACTTCAAACGGTGCAGCCCATGTCTTTAGAAACATTGCCAATACCATTTTACCTTATACGCCAGGAAGTACCTTTACAGTTGAAAATGCGTATAAGCAAAATGGAATTGCACCAGCCAATACAAGAAATCAAGTACAGAGTAATGAAGAAAATCAGGCGGATAATAGCCTTTCTGATATTAGAAGTCGTGCACAAAATCTGGTAGATGAGGCTAGCCGTGCTATCTCGGATGCTAAAATTAAGGAAAAGGCTCAAACGATATGGGATTCGGTAGTCAATCTATTTCGTTAAGATGCTTGTCAAAGCCTAGCTTTCTTGTTATAATAGATAGGATGGAGGCGTTATGGCACTAAAAAAAGCAAGCCTAGCTTGTGCGGTTTGTGGTTCGAGAAACTATTCAATCAAGATCAGCGGAAACCCCAAGCCAACACGACTAGAAGTAAATAAATTTTGTAAACATTGTGGTAAGCACACTATACATAGAGAAACGAGATAGGAGAGAGCGATGCGTTTTATTGGAGATATTTTTAGACTTCTTAAAGACACAACATGGCCAACTCGCAAGGAAAGCTGGAGAGATTTTCGTTCTATCATGGAATACACAGCTTTCTTTGTAGTAATTATTTACATTTTTGACCAGTTGATTGTTTCAGGTTTGATTCGATTTATTAACATTTTTTAGAAGGCTAGTGGAGTTATTTACACTAGATATCTTCTATTATGAAAGGAAGTATCATGGATAGTTTTGATAAAGGATGGTTTGTCTTACAAACCTATTCTGGTTATGAAAATAAGGTAAAAGAAAATCTATTGCAACGTGCACAAACCTACAATATGTTGGATAATATTTTACGTGTTGAAATTCCAACACAAACAGTGCAAGTTGAAAAAAATGGAAAGAGAAAAGAAGTAGAAGAGAATCGCTTTCCAGGTTATGTTCTTGTAGAAATGGTGATGACAGATGAAGCTTGGTTTGTTGTTCGAAACACACCAAACGTTACAGGATTCGTCGGATCTCACGGAAATAGATCAAAACCAACTCCATTATTGGAACAAGAAATCCGTGATATCTTGGTTTCTATGGGACAAACTGTACAAGAGTTTGATATCGATGTTGAAGTTGGTCAAACTGTACGTATCATTGATGGTGCTTTTGCAGACTATACTGGTAAGATTACAGAGATTGATAACAATAAAGTGAAGATGATTATCTCTATGTTTGGTAATGACACAGTTGCAGAAGTAAACCTAAACCAAATTGCAGAATTATAACCCAAAGAGAGGCTTGCCCTCTCTTTTTTGTGCAGTTTAGACGGTGTAGGGAACAGAATGGAGGAAATGGGACAAAAGTGTTTCTGAATCTGTTAGACTGTATCTAGAAAGGGGAACGTTATGTTTAAAGAATTGTATAAAGAAGTCCAGGGAATTGTATATAAAAGTAGAAATGAATATTACCTTCATTTATGGGAGCTATCGGATTGGGACCAAGAGGGAATGATTTGCTTACATGAATTGATCAGTAGAGAAGAAGAGCTAGTAGAAGATATTCCTCGTTTAAGGAAATATTTTAAGACTAAGTTCCGGAATCGAATTCTAGACTATATCCGTAAGCAAGAAAGTCAGAAGCGTAGATATGATAAAGAACCCTATGAAGAAGTAGGTGAGATTAGTCATCGTATAAGCGAGGGAGGTCTGTGGCTAGATGAGTATTATCTCTTTCATGAGACACTAAGAGATTATAGAAGCAAACAAAGTAAAGACAAACAAGAAGAGTTAGAACGGGTCCTAAGACATGAACGCTTCCGAGGGCGTCAAAGAGTATTAAAAGACTTACGTATTGTGTTTAAGGAGTTTGATATCCGTACTCGGTAAGAAGCTATGCAAAAAAAAGAAAAAAACAGAAAAAGTTGTTGACAAAAAATAAAAAGCCTGTATAATAGTAAGAGTTGAAAATAACAACTCTGGTCCGTTGGTCAAGGGGTTAAGACACCGCCTTTTCACGGCGGTAACAC
>ERZ1036435.193-NODE-193-length-49023-cov-77.705951_pt1 | contig 49023 bp, 47 predicted proteins | sample MGYA00514223_ERZ1036435 | MGnify/ENA primary metagenome ERZ1036435 (study PRJEB33795, sample SAMN09464927) | human gut metagenome | host: Homo sapiens | place: USA: Stanford, California | collected 2016-08 | study: EMG produced TPA metagenomics assembly of the... | reverse complement strand
CTTTGACTCCCTCATGCGTTGGTTCGAATCCAGCTACCCCAGTTCTTAGGTAATATCAGATAAGTGATAAAATATCTATCCAGGTATTTTATTTCTTTATAGGATGAGTCGTTAAAGATTGTAGTTGATCTCATTGCGAGTGCTTGCTTAGGAAAAATAATTATAAGTATGTCAAGTTTTAGAAAACTTGATTGTTGGAGGATTTTTTAGATGAATGAATTTGAAGATTTGCTAAACAGTGTTAGCCAAGTTGAACCAGGTGACGTTGTTACTGCTGAAGTATTGACAGTTGACGCGAACCAAGCTAACGTTGCAATCTCTGGAACTGGTGTCGAAGGTGTCTTGACTCTTCGCGAATTGACAAACGATCGTGATGCTGACATCAACGACTTGGTAAAACCAGGTGAAACACTTGAATTGCTTGTTCTTCGTCAAGTAGTTGGTAAAGATACTGATACAGTAACTTACCTTGTATCTAAAAAACGTTTGGAAGCTCGCAAAGCATGGGACAAATTGGTTGGACGTGAAGAAGAAGTTGTTACTGTTAAAGGAACTCGCGCTGTTAAGGGCGGACTTTCAGTAGAATTTGAAGGACTTCGTGGATTTATTCCAGCTTCAATGCTTGATACTCGTTTTGTACGTAACACTGAACGTTTCGTAGGTCAAGAATTTGATGCTAAAATCAAAGAAGTAGATCCAAAAGAAAACCGCTTTATCCTTTCACGTCGTGAAGTTGTTGAAGCTGAATCAGCTGCAGCACGCGCAGAAGTATTTGGTAAATTGAACGTTGGCGATGTCGTAACTGGTAAAGTTGCACGTATCACAAGCTTCGGTGCTTTCATCGACCTTGGTGGTGTTGATGGATTGGTTCACTTGACAGAATTGTCACACGAACGCAACGTATCACCTAAATCAGTTGTAACTGTAGGTGAAGAAATCCAAGTGAAAGTTCTTGACTTGAACGAAGAAGAAGGTCGTGTATCACTTTCATTGAAAGCTACAACACCTGGACCTTGGGATGGCGTTGAACAAAAATTGGCTGCTGGTGATGTTATCGAAGGAACTGTTAAACGTTTGACTGACTTCGGTGCATTCGTTGAAGTATTGCCAGGTATCGACGGACTTGTACACATCTCACAAATTTCACACAAACGTGTTGAAAATCCAAAAGATGTTCTTAAAGTTGGACAAGAAGTAACTGTTAAAGTTCTTGAAGTAAATGCTGCAGATGAACGTGTATCACTTTCTATCAAAGCTCTTGAAGAACGTCCAGCTCAAGAAGAAGGCGAAAAACAAGAAAAACGTCAATCTCGTCCACGTCGTCCAAAACAAGAAAAACGCGACTTTGATCTTCCAGAAACTCAAACTGGATTCTCAATGGCTGACTTGTTTGGCGATATCGAATTGTAATATTCAAAAGAGGCTAGGACAAAAGTCCTAGCCTCTCAATTGTTTTTGGATTGTCGAGCAAGACGCAGTGGTTGAGTGGGCTCTACTACGCTGATTTCATCAGCTTTTACAGCCCTACTCAACTGTGCGGAGGTGGGACAACGAAATCGAATTCTAACGAATTACCGATTTCTGTCCCACTCTCTTTTTTACTTGTAAAATTCTCAAGAATTTGATATACTATAACAGTTGCCACCCTTAGTGTAATGGATATCACGTAAGATTCCGGTTCTTGAGATGGGGGTTCGATTCCCTCAGGGTGGAAAGAAGAAAAGGTTGAGTGTTCTCAGCCTTTTATTTTTTTATTCAATTAAAAAAGACTCTCGAAATTTGAGAGTCTTTTCCAATCAGATTAGTTTTTTGATGCTTCTTGGAATTCAGGGTTTTTCCATGCTTCATCAATAATTGCTTTCAATTCTTTAGCAGAAGCGTGCATTTTTTGAAGTTCTGCATCATTCAATGGAATGTTTACTGGACGTACAATACCGTGTGCTCCAACAACAGCTGGTTGACCGATAAAGACATCATTGATTCCATATTGACCTTCTTGGAATACTGAAAGTGGAAGAACCGCATTTTCATCATCAAGAATAGCCTTAGTGATACGAGCAAGGGCAACAGCGATACCGTAGTATGTAGCACCTTTTTTGTTGATGATGGTGTAAGCCGCGTCACGAACACCTTCGAACAATTCAATCAATTCAGATTCTTGAACGTTTTGAGTGTCTTTAAGGAATTCTTCAAGGTTTACACCAGCGATGTTAGCGTGTGACCATACAGCGAATTCTGAGTCACCGTGTTCACCCATGATGTAGGCGTGTACTGAACGAGCATCCACATCCAATTTTTCAGCCAAAGCTTGACGGAAACGAGCAGAGTCAAGTGAAGTACCTGAACCGATAACGCGTTCTTTAGGGAATCCAGAGAATTTCCAAGTTGAGTAAGTCAAGACGTCAACTGGGTTAGCAGCAACAAGGAAGATACCTTTGAAACCTGATTCAACAACTTGAGTTACGATTGATTTGTTGATAGCAAGGTTTTTACCTACAAGGTCAAGACGAGTTTCACCTGGTTTTTGAGGCGCACCTGCAGTGATTACAACAAGGTCAGCGTCTGCACAGTCAGAGTATTGAGCTGCATAGATTTTTTTAGGTGAAGTGAAGGCAAGGGCGTGACTAAGGTCAAGCGCGTCACCAACAGCTTTTTCATGCAATTGCGGAATTTCGATAATTCCAAGCTCTTGTGCAATTCCTTGGTTAACAAGTGCAAAAGCGTAAGATGAACCTACAGCACCGTCACCGACAAGGATAACTTTTTTGTGTTGTTTAGTCAAAGTCATGAGTCTAAACGTCTCCTTCATTTTTTTTTGAGATAGATTCTCATACGTCTTCATTCTACCACTTTTGAAAGTCTTTGTCATCTGATACAGTATGAATCCTTGATGTAAACGTTTTTACGTTTGTGTTCCTAAGAAGAAAAATAGGCTAAAATGTGTTATAATAGTATGGTGAATTAAGTAAAGAGAGGCATTTTTTGAATGCAGGATAAGAATCTAATTGATGTGAATTTAACATCAGAAATGAAGACGAGTTTTATCGATTATGCCATGAGTGTTATCGTTGCTCGTGCCCTACCTGATGTTCGTGATGGTTTGAAACCTGTTCACCGTCGTATTTTGTACGGAATGAATGAATTGGGTGTTACACCAGATAAACCACATAAGAAGTCAGCCCGTATTACAGGGGATGTTATGGGTAAATACCACCCACACGGAGATTTCTCTATTTATGAAGCCATGGTTCGGATGGCGCAATGGTGGAGTTATCGCTACATGTTAGTGGACGGTCATGGAAACTTTGGTTCTATGGACGGTGATGGAGCTGCTGCACAACGGTATACCGAAGCTCGTATGAGTAAGATCGCTCTTGAAATGTTGCGGGATATCAATAAAAATACAGTTGATTTCGCTGATAACTATGATGCCAGTGAGCGGGAGCCCATGGTGCTACCAGCACGCTTCCCTAACCTTCTTGTGAATGGAGCTACAGGGATTGCCGTTGGGATGGCAACCAATATTCCTCCACACAATTTGGGAGAAACCATTGATGCAGTGAAGCTGATGATGGACAATCCTGAAGTGACCACTCGTGAACTCATGGAAGTGCTGCCTGGTCCAGATTTTCCAACCGGAGCCTTGGTCATGGGGAAATCAGGTATTCATAAGGCCTATGAAACAGGGAAAGGTTCAATTGTTCTTCGTTCTCGTACAGAGATTGAAGTAACCAAGAGTGGCCGTGAACGGATTGTTGTCACTGAGTTCCCTTATATGGTCAATAAAACCAAGGTGCACGAGCACATCGTTCGCTTGGTGCAAGAAAAACGGATCGAAGGGATTACAGCTGTACGTGATGAATCAAACCGTGAAGGGGTTCGTTTTGTGATTGAGGTCCGCCGAGATGCTTCGGCTAACGTTATTTTGAACAACCTCTTTAAGATGACACAAATGCAAACCAATTTTGGTTTCAATATGTTGGCGATCCAAAATGGTGTTCCAAAGATTCTTTCTCTTCGACAAATTTTAGGGGCTTATATTGAGCACCAGAAAGAAGTGGTGACTCGACGGACCATCTTTGATAAAGAAAAAGCGGAAGCACGTGCCCATATCTTAGAAGGTTTGCTCATTGCCTTGGATCACATCGATGAAGTGATCCGGATCATCCGCAATAGCCGGACAGACGCTGAAGCACAAGCTGAATTGATGGCGAAGTTCAAGCTCTCTGAACGTCAAAGCCAAGCCATTTTGGACATGCGTCTTCGTCGTTTGACCGGTTTGGAACGAGACAAGATCCAAAGTGAATACGATGATTTGGTTGCCTTGATTGCTGATTTGGCTGATATTTTGGCGAAACCAGAACGTGTGGCGACCATCATCAAGGAAGAATTGGAAGAAGTCAAACGCAAGTTTGGCGATGCTCGCCGAACTGAGTTGATGATCGGAGAAGTCCTTTCTCTTGAAGATGAGGACTTGATTGAAGAAACAGATGTCTTGATCACCCTTTCTAACAAAGGCTACATCAAACGTTTGGATCAAGCGGAATTTACCGCTCAAAAACGTGGTGGACGTGGGGTCCAAGGAACTGGTGTCAAAGATGATGACTTTGTCCGTGAACTGGTCTCTACGAGCACCCATGATCATTTGCTCTTCTTTACCAATAAAGGGCGTGTCTATCGTCTGAAAGGTTATGAGATTCCAGAATATGGCCGGACAGCTAAAGGATTACCAATCGTCAACCTCTTAAAATTGGACGAAGGTGAATCGATTCAAACCATTATCAATGTGGAGCAAGACCGCAGTGATAAAGCTTATCTCTTCTTTACGACGCGACAAGGTTTGGTCAAGCGGACCAATGTAGCTGAATTTTCAAATATTCGTCAGAACGGTCTCAAAGCTCTGAATCTGCGCGATGAGGATGAATTGATCAATGTCTTCCTTACAGATGGCAATGCTGACGTCATTATCGGTACCAAGTATGGTTATTCTGTCCGCTTTAATGAGGCTGTAGTTCGGAATATGGGACGCTCTGCCACAGGTGTACGTGGTGTGAATCTCCGCGAAGGAGACAAGGTTGTTGGGGCTAGCGTCGTTACGGATCAAGATGAAGTATTGATCATCACTGAAAAAGGGTATGGTAAGCGGACAATGGCTAGCGAATACCCAACCAAAGGCCGTGGCGGTAAAGGAATCAAGACAGCCAATATCACAGAGAAAAATGGTCCCTTAGCTGGTCTTTTAACCGTTAAAGGGGATGAAGATCTGATGATAATTACCGATACCGGAGTCATGATCCGTACAAGTGTTGAAAATATCTCTCAAACGGGTCGTTCAACTCAGGGTGTGAAAGTCATGAGACTGGATCAGGATGCGAAAATTGTGACCTTTACAACAGTCCAGCCCGATGAAAAAGATGAAGAAGTAGTGGAAGAAAACGAATAGATAAGGGGACAGCATGTCACGCAAAAGAAAAAAGAAAAAGAGTTTACGCAATACTCTTATCAATATCGTTGCAACACTTTTGATTATTCTCTCGCTTCTCTTGATTTTCAATGCTCCGATCCGAAACATGATTATGGTTTGGCATACCAACCAATACCAGGTTAGCAAGGTCGATAAAAAAACCATTGATAAGAATAAAGAAGTGAAGACGAGCTTTGATTTCCAACATGTCCAGTCACTCTCGACGGAAGCCGTCATCAATGCCCAATGGCAAGCTCAAAAGCTACCAGTAATTGGGGGGATTTCGATTCCTGAATTAAACATGAACCTTCCGATCTTTAAGGGGCTTGAAAATGTAGCCCTCTACTACGGAGCAGGGACCATGAAGGAAAACCAAGTCATGGGGCAAGGCAATTATTCTCTTGCTAGCCACCATGTATTTGGCCTAACTGGAGCAAATGCCATGTTATTCTCACCATTAGAGAAAGCCAAGGCGGGAATGAAGATCTACATCACGGACAAAGAAAAAATCTATACTTATGTCATCTCGTCAGTTGAGACAGTGACTCCAGATCGTGTAGATGTCATTCAAGATCGTGAAGGCGTTAATGAGATCACTTTAGTGACCTGTGAGGATGCTGCAGCGACTTACCGTACGATTGTAAAAGGAAATTTGGAAACCTCTGTTGACTATGACAAGGCTCCAAAAGACATCCTGGATTCATTCAGCAAGTCTTATAATCAAATGCAACTTTAAGAAAATAAAGCCCGAGACAGAAATGTCTGGGCCTTTTCTATGTAGGAGAGGCTGGGAGAAATTCTTGTAAAATTGTAAGAGATTGGTAATAAAATGTAAGGAACTTGTCATAATATTAAGGGAAAATCAGTATATAATAAAGGGGAAAGAGTATGATAAGGAGGTAGAATAGTGACGAAAGAGCGAATTTATCATCTCTTGCATCATTTCTATAATCTCTTAGTAAACGATTTTCCACGAAATGGTTTAATTACGAAAGGAATCTACGAAGTAGAGCAGGTCTACCAAGCTTTAGAGGCCATTCCTCAGAGCCAGGAGTACTTGATTCGCTGTGAAATTCAACAGTTTTTAAAAGAGCTTGAACAAGTTCAAACAGGTTACCAGATCCGCTTTAATAAAGATGAAGTCTTAGTGTTAGATGACTTGAAACAAGAAATCGCCTGTAAATAATGAAAGGTTGTCGTTTTCTTCATTTATTACGAATTAATAAGTGAGGAGGAAATTATGTACGACATATCATTTATTGAACCATCTTTGCTTCCTAGAGAACGTTTGGTTTCTGAAGGGGTAGATAAGCTGAGTCATCAAGAATTGCTATCCATTCTCTTACGGACAGGCAATAAGAAAAAAAGCGTTTATGAGATTGCACAAGGTCTTTTGAGTTCGGTTAATAGTTTAAAGGAGTTAAGTCAATTAACCCTAGAGGAGCTACAGGAAATCTCAGGTATTGGCCGGGTGAAGGCCATCGAACTTCAGGCTGTGATTGAGTTTGGACGAAGGATTCATAAAGATGAATTAATGAGTTCTGAACAAATCATGAGCAGCCAGAAATTGGCCCATAAAATTCAACAGGAAATCGGCCATAAGAAACAGGAGCACCTGGTTGCCCTCTATTTGAATACACAGAATGAAATTATTCATCAACAGACCATTTTTATTGGAACCGTGAATCGAAGTATTGCGGAGCCACGTGAAATCCTGCATTATGCACTAAAACACATGGCAACCTCTATCATCTTGGCGCACAATCATCCATCTGGTGCCGTGTTCCCCAGTAAAAATGATGATGAAGTCACTCATCGCGTCTTAGAGGCCTGTGAAGTAATGGGGTTGACCCTATTGGATCATTTGATTGTATCCGAAGAAAACTACTATAGTTACCGTGAAGAGACGGATTATTTGGTATAAAAAAGGTTGGAACCTTCTTGTTCCAACCTTTTTGTTGTTGCAGTATAAGTCTTTATTCTTCGTTTTTACGCATAAAATAAAGGAGTGTTTGCAATTCACTAGTAAGATCGACATATTGGACGACGACATCCTTAGGGACTGTCAGATGCACTGGCGAGAAACTGAGAATTCCCTTGACACCAGCATCTACCAAGAGGCTGGCAACCTCTTGAGCCTTAACACTTGGAACCGTTAGAATGGCTGTTTGAATGCCTTCTTGTTTGAGTTTCTCTTTAATAGATGAAATACCGTAAATAGGAATTCCGTCTTTACTTTTAGTATTGACCAGTTCGTGATCGTCTAGATCAAACGCCATGACAATTTTCATCTTATTGCGTTCATGGAAGCGATAGTTGAGGAGGGCACTTCCCATATTTCCGATCCCAACAATAGCGACATTAGTAATAGCATTGTCATTTAAAAGATCTGCAAAGAAGTTCATCAGTTTTTTTACATCATAACCAAATCCACGTCTTCCCAATTCACCAAAATAAGAAAAATCTCGGCGAACAGTAGCAGAGTCAATCCCAATTGCATCCGCAATTTGCTTGGAATTGGCGCGCTCTATTTTTTCAGAGTTAAAGCGTTTAAAAATGCGGTAGTAGAGCGATAAGCGTTTTGCTGTTGCGCGTGGAATTGGAGTATTTTTATCATGTTTCACAATATCACAACCTTTCCCTCTTATTGTATAGGAAGATTGTGAAAAAATCAACTATCTAGAACGGTTTTTCAAAAATATTTTTGTCTAAAGAAAAAGCTGATGGCGATGGAAGAGTTCCATCAGCATCAGCTTAGTTTTCAGCTTGCTCTACCTTTTTCAAAAAAGCATAGAGCCCATCGACCCTTCCCGTATAGGGGAGTTTTTCACCCTTGTAGTCAATGGAAACAATTGAGTAAGAGTCAGGCAGGGTTACACAGCCTGAAAATGCTAGGATGCAGGCTGCGAGGTCGGGATAAGTAGTCGTTCGCTCTACTTGGTAAGCATCGATATAAGTTAGGGTTACCATATTATACCTCTGTTTTGTTGAAAATTTCTCTTTCGACAAGACTATCCATTAGGAAATAAAATTTTTGTTGGATAATGTCATTTTCTGAATTTTTAAAGATATTAACCAGACGAAGTCCAGACTTGTCTGTAATATTGATTTTAAAACCTGTGAGGTCTTTGTTGAAGATAATTTTAAGCAAGAAGCCTTCACCGCTATTTGGAACAGCCTCGAGCAAACGATTTAACTCGTAATTTCCAACTTTTGTAACAGCAAAAGTATTGTCACGTAAGGTATATTTTTTAACATTTGGGTGTAGACTATAGGTATATTTGCAGTCTTTCAATGAAACACTTGTTTCAAAAGCCATATTTTTCTCCTATGATAAAATTTCTTTAAGTTTTGAGAGGAAGTCTTGAACCTCCTCTACGGTATTGAGTTCTGAAAAACTAATTCGAAGGGATTCTTTTAGGCGTGAGCTATCTTTTCCATAGAGCGCCTCAAGGACATGGCTGGGTTGAACTGTACCAGCGGTACAAGCAGAACCTGTAGAGACAGAAATTCCAGCAAGATCGAGTCGCATTAATAATACATCATTTTGGACACCCGGAAAGCCAAGATTCCAAACAAATGGAAGATGATCTTCATTCGCATTAACGTAGTAGTCGTAGGCTGCTAAACCATTGACTAGTTCTTGGCCGAGTTTTTGAACCTGGTTGAAATTTTCTTCTTGATGAAGTGTAGCTTGCTGAAGGGCGGTTGCCATCCCGACAATAGAAATAAGATTTTCCGTGCTGGCTCTCATCTTATTTTCCTGATCCCCACCATGTAAGAGATTATCAAAATCTGGGGCGGCTGCATAAAGGAAGCCGACGCCCTTTGGTCCATGGAATTTGTGGGCAGAAGCACTGAGAAAATCAATTCCCAACTCTTCGGGATAGACAGGGACCTTTCCAATTGCTTGAACCGCATCAACGTGAAAGGCAGCTGGATGATCTTTTAAGAGTTCTCCGATTTCTTTAATCGGTAGAAGATCGCCTGTCTCGTTATTGGCAAACATGGTAGAGACAAGAATGGTATCCGGTCTAAGTGCAGCCTTGATATCACTAGCCTGAATGCGTCCATCTCTTGGTTGGACGATCGTCACTTCAAATCCGAAACGTTCTACAAGGTATTCGATGGGTTCTAGAACCGCATGGTGTTCCAAAGCGGTCGTAATGATGTGTTTGCCATCTGCTTGGTGTTTCAAGCAGTAGCCTTTTATAACGGTATTATTACTTTCTGATCCACCTGAAGTGAAGAAAATACGATTTGGAAGAGTATGGAGAGACTGAGCAATCTGCTCGCGAGATTCCCGGAGAAGTTTACTAGCCATCCGTCCATGAGCATGAAGGCTCGATGGATTTCCAAAAGTGGTCTTCATAGTTTCAGACATTTTATCAATGACTTCAGGTAGAAGGGGAGTTGTTGCGGCATTATCAAAATATATCACATTAAGACCTTATTTCTTGTGGTAGGCAAATAGAGGACTAACAGGTTTTCTTTCTTGAATGCGAACAATAGCTTCAGCGATCAGTTCGCTAGCTGTCAGATAGTTAATATTTTTAGGAGTTGGTCCGTTTGGAGCAACAGAATCGGTTACTAAGATTTCTTTGATCGGAGCTTGGTCTAATAACTCGACAGCACCTTTTACAAATAAACCATGGCTTGATACAGCATAAATTTCAGTAGCACCTTCGCGTTCGACGATTTTCGCAGCTTCTGAGAATGTCTTACCAGTATTGAGGATATCGTCAATCAAGATCGCTTTCTTGTCTTTGACATCCCCGATAATATAGCCATAATCACGGTTCGCATCATCTTGCTCGTAATCAATGATCGCAATCGGTGCATCAAGATATTCTGCTAAACTGCGAGCTCGTTTGACACCAGAGTTTTTAGGGCTGACGACTACGACATCAGGACCAGTTAGACCTTTGTTGATGTAGTGTTCTGCAAAAAGTGGAACGGTAAAGAGGTTATCCACGGCAATATCGAAGAAACCTTGGACTTGCACTGCATGGAGATCCAGAGTGACGACACGATCCACCCCAGCTTTGACCAACATATTTGCGACAAGCTTAGCAGTAATTGGTTCGCGAGGAGCAGCAGTCCGGTCTTGGCGAGCATAACCGAAGTAAGGCATGACCACATTGACAGTATTTGCGCTGGCCCGTTGGCAAGCATCCACCATAATTAAGAGTTCCATCAAGTGATTGTTGACAGGGAAACTGGTTGATTGAATGATATAAATATCATATCCACGAACACTTTCCTCAATATTGACTTGGATTTCACCATCTGAGAATTGACGGGATGAAATTTTCCCAAGTGGAACCCCAGCATGATCCGCGATTTTTTGCGCAATCTCTGGATTTGAATTGAGAGAGAAGAGCTTCATATTTTTTTTATCTGACATGTGATTCCAACCTCATTTAGATTTTTGATCTTAGCACTATTTTAGCAAAAATTTGCGATAATTTCAGCTATTTTACAATCTTTCCGCCAATCTTGCGATTTTATTTTTTGCAGCTTTGTAGACGATTCCATGCTCTTTGATGAACTGATGGAAATTTTCTTCCTGCTCAGCGGTTTCGACCTCGATTTCTAATTCATAATCTTCAGTGTCTAGATAGAGACTGTGGTCTAGTGCCACCAATCCTGCAGCTGTTTCTTTTTCGAATCGTTCTGTTGTAAGGCTTCCCCAGACAGCGAGTTGCTCAACAGAGATTTCTTTAGAGATTAAGAGGTTTTTGATTTCTCCGTCAGGAAACTGTTGGTGTTGAAGGATCGCCTCGGTTTCTTCGGGGCTGAGGTTTTGATTGTACTCGAAATGGCCAACTGCCTCAGGGACTTTGAGAGTCAACTCAGCTTGATCTGTGAAAGTACGCACCCGCAAGGCCATTTTTTCCTTACGGATGAGCTGGTCGTGTGTATCGATATAGTGATTGGTTTGGACAACCAATTCTGTATCAGCAAAAAGTGGAAGGAGGGATTGGTATTCCTCCTTATCTAGCAAGGTTTTGTATTCAATTTCTAAATGGTTCATTTTGTAGTCCTTTGCTTTTTTTCAAAAGCGATTCATGATATAATAAGAGATGTGTTTATTGTATACAAAAATGGTTCAGATTACAAGGTGGTAGGATGGCAATTGATTGGGAAAACTTCTTAGATCCCTATATCCAAGCAGTTGGGGAATTAAAAATCAAACTGCGTGGGATTCGTAAGCAATATCGTAAGCAACAAAAGCATTCTCCAATTGAGTTTGTCACAGGACGGGTCAAGCCGATTGAGAGCATTCGCGAAAAGATGATCCGAAGAAATATTTCTGAAGAAAATCTGGCTCAGGATATGCAAGATATTGCTGGTCTTCGCATCATGGTCCAGTTTGTGGATGATGTGGATGAGATCCTAGAGGTTCTGAGACAACGGCAGGATATGCGCGTGGTCCAAGAGCGAGACTACATCCGCCACAAGAAATCAAGTGGCTACCGGAGTTACCACGTCGTGGTCGAGTACCCGGTTGATACCATTGATGGAAATGAAACGATCTTAGCAGAGATTCAAATTCGGACCTTGTCCATGAATTTTTGGGCAACCATTGAACACTCGCTCAATTATAAATATAAAGGAGACTTTCCAGACGAGATCAAAAAACGCTTAGAGACGACAGCAAACCTGGCCTATCTTTTGGATGAAGAGATGGGGGCAATTCGGGATGCGATTCAGGAGGCTCAAGCCCTGTTTGATCCACTTCATCGTAAGTTAAATGATGGCGTTGGAAATAGTGATGACACAGATGAAGACTACAGGTAAAAAAGTATCCATTATTCGCAATCGCAAGCGTCAAAGTGAAGAGGTTTTTCAGCAGTTGCGCTACAAGCTTCGGAAAAATAATTTTATTTTGACGGAGAAGCACCCGGATATTGTGATTTCAATTGGTGGCGATGGAATGTTGCTATCGGCCTTTCACAAGTATGAACACCAGTTGGATCGGGTGCGATTTGTTGGCGTCCATACCGGACACTTAGGATTCTATACAGATTACTTAGACAGTGAAATCGATAAGCTGGTTGAAAATTTAAAATATGATACAGGAGCTAAGGTTTCTTACCCTATTTTGAATGTCAAGATTACTTTCGAAAATGGGGAAACCCGTACCATGAGAGCTTTGAACGAAGCGACGATTAAGAGAAGCGACCGGACCATGGTTGCCGATCTTACGATTAATGGAGTGGATTTTGAGCGCTTCAGAGGAGACGGCATTACTGTTTCGACTCCGACAGGAAGTACGGCATACAACAAATCCTTGGGAGGAGCAGTCCTTCACCCAACTATTGAGGCGCTGCAGATTGCTGAAATCGCCAGTCTCAACAACCGTGTTTATCGTACCTTGGGTTCTTCTGTCATTGTCCCTAAAAAGGATAAGATCGAGATTACACCGACGAGACCTGGCTTTCACATTATCTCTGTTGACAATTCAACCTATTCTTACCGCAATATTGCAAAGGTAGAATACCAGATTGACAACCATAAGATCAATTTTGTGGCAAGCTCCAGTCACACCAGCTTCTGGAATCGGGTCAAGGATGCCTTTATCGGAGATGATAGAGAATGAGATTTGAATTCATTGTCGATGAGCATGTCAAGGTCAAGACTTTCTTGAAAAAGCACGAGGTTTCTAAGGGGCTCTTAGCCAAGATTAAGTTTCGTGGTGGTCAGATCCTTGTCAATGGATGTCCGGAGAATGCAGTTTATTTGTTGGATATTGGGGATCGCTTGGTCATTGATATTCCGGCAGAAGAAGGTTTTGAAACCTTAAAACCTATGGATCGGCCTTTGGATATTTTGTTTGAAGATGATCATTTTTTGGTCTTAAACAAACCCTTTGGCATTGCTTCTATTCCAAGTGCGATTCATTCCAATACCTTAGCCAATTTTGTAAAAGGCTACTATGTGAAGCAGGGCTACGAGAACCAGCAGGTTCACATTGTCACTCGCTTGGACAAGGATACAAGTGGCGTTATGCTCTTTGCCAAACATGGCTATGCCCATGCTCGCTTGGATAAGCAATTGCAGTCTAAAACGATTCAGAAACGCTATTATGCCTTGGTCAAGGGATCTGGGAAGCTTGATCCTGTCGGAGAGATTATTGCTCCGATTGCGCGTGATGAAGATTCAATTATCACCCGAAAGGTAGCTAAAGGCGGCAAGTATGCTCATACAAGCTACCAGGTTGTTCAATCTTTTGGTGATATTCACCTAGTGGATATTCAGTTACACACAGGTCGAACCCATCAGATCCGCGTTCATTTTTCCCATATTGGTTTTCCGCTCTTGGGAGATGATCTCTATGGCGGCAGTTTAGAAGACGGCATTGAGCGCCAGGCCCTTCATTGTCATCGCCTATCCTATTATCATCCATTTCTAGAGGTAGAGTTGGTCATAGAAAGTCCACTGCCTCCAGATTTCCAAGCTGTATTAACACAGCTTCAAACTAGTTATTAATTATTAAAAGGAGTAAAACTCATGGAAGTTTTCGAAAATCTCAAAGCCAACCTCGTTGGTAAGAATGCACGTATTGTATTACCAGAAGGTGAAGAACCTCGTATCCTCCAAGCGACAAAACGCATTGTGAACGAGACAGAATTAACCCCTGTCTTGCTTGGTAATCCTGATAAAATTCGGATTTACCTTGAAATTGAAGGGGTTTTGGATGGATATGAAGTTATTGATCCTCATTCTTACCCAGGTTTTGAAGAGATGGTAGCTTCCTTGGTAGAACGTCGTAAGGGCAAAATGACAGAAGAAGAAGTGCGTCAAGTCTTGAAAGACGACGTTAACTATTTCGGTGTGATGTTGGTTCACATGGGAATTGTTGATGGGATGGTATCAGGTGCGATTCACTCAACAGCTGCAACCGTTCGTCCAGCTCTTCAAATTATCAAAACTCGTCCAAATGTCAAACGGACTTCTGGTGCCTTCCTTATGGTACGTGGATCCGAACGCTACTTGTTCGGGGATTGTGCCATCAACATTAATCCAGATGCTGAAGGCTTAGCTGAAATCGCTATCAACTCTGCTATCACAGCTAAGATGTTTGGCATTGATCCAAAAATTGCCATGTTGAGCTATTCAACCAAAGGCTCTGGTTTTGGGGAAAGTGTTGATAAGGTTGTTGAAGCGACTAAGCTTGCTCATGAACTTCGTCCAGACCTTGAAATTGACGGGGAATTGCAATTTGACGCTGCCTTTGTCCCAGCAACTGCAGCCCTGAAGGCTCCAGGAAGCAAGGTGGCAGGACAAGCCAATGTCTTTATCTTCCCTGGTATTGAGGCAGGTAACATTGGATACAAGATGGCTGAACGTTTGGGTGGCTTTGCAGCGGTAGGTCCTGTCTTGCAAGGGTTGAACAAACCAGTGAACGATCTCTCTCGTGGATGTAATTCAGATGACGTGTACAAATTGACCTTGATTACAGCGGCACAAGCAGTAGAACAATAAGAATGATTGAAAGGCTCAGGATGATCTTGAGCCTTTTTCTTTATAAAATCAGAATTTCTAAACTCTAAGCCGTTCTATGGTATACTAGGAATATGTTAGATTTAAAAGATTACGGGATTATCATGTGGGAGGAGGAAAAAATTGCTTCCTTCCGAGAAAAGTTATTAGCCTGGTATGATGCCAATAAACGGGATCTCCCCTGGAGAAGGATCCAGGATCCTTATAAAATTTGGATCTCAGAGATTATGCTACAGCAGACACGTGTCGATACGGTTATTCCCTATTATGAGCGCTTTCTGGACTGGTTTCCAACTGTTGCTGATTTGGCTCAAGCTCCTGAAGAAAGGCTCTTAAAAGCATGGGAAGGCTTGGGCTATTACTCACGGGTCCGCAACATGCAAAAAGCTGCCCAGCAGATTATGGAGAACCATGGAGGAGTGTTTCCATCAAGCTATGAGGAAATATCTAAACTGAAGGGGATTGGGCCTTATACTGCTGGTGCCATTGCGAGTATTGCCTTTGGCCTGCCGGAGCCCGCTGTGGATGGTAATGTCATGAGAGTACTGGCTCGCTTATTTGAGGTGGACTCCGATATCGGAGTCCCGACCAATCGCAAGATTTTCCAAGCCATGATGGAGATCTTGATTGATCCAGATCGTCCTGGCGACTTCAATCAGGCTTTGATGGATTTGGGATCAGATATTGAATCCCCAGTCAACCCGCGGCCGGAAGAGAGTCCTGTCAAGGAGTTTAGTGCGGCCTACCAGCATGGGACCATGGATCGTTATCCCATCAAGGCTCCTAAGAAAAAACCGGTGCCAGTATATTTAACGGCCTTTATCATCAAGGATAGTCAAGGGCGCTACCTGCTGGAGAAAAATGAGCAAGAAGGGCTTTTGTCAGGCTTCTGGCATTTTCCCTTGATTGAAGTGGATAGCCTATCAGAGAACCAGGGCCAATTGTCTCTATTGGATGGGCAGGGGCATACAGTAGACACCCCAGAAATACTTTCCTTTGAACAGGACTATGACTTGGCCATTGATTGGCAGGACAGATCTTATCCTATCGTCCAGCATGTCTTTTCGCATCGTAAGTGGCAGGTTCAACTTCGTTACGGTCTGGTAAAAGAAGGAGAGCAAGAATCAAGTGAATCGACAGTTTGGTTAAGACCTGAAGAATTTTCAGATTATCCTTTTGCCAAACCCCAGCAAAAGATCTGGGAAGCATTTAATAAATGAACGTTCATTTTAATTTAATATAGAGCATAAGTTTATGAAGATAGAATAGGATTATGTAAGTTATATGGATTATATACCAGATTATTCAGATAAAAATTTTATTGGATCTCGTAGTATATTTGCTAGTATTCTCTATTTTATATTAGCTTGTTTTAATTATATTATGGCTGGCGTATATTATTATATTATTTACAAATTATATTCTAATCATGTGAAAATCAGCTTTATCTTAATTTATTTATTTATTTTTTACAATTTATTTTGGTTAACACGTGAGTTTAATTTTAAAATACTTCACTGGCTTGGTTACCACGCCTCGCCAAAATATTATGGAAGTTTTAAAAGCAGGTTTCCTTTATTCAATAAAATAACGAAAACATATAAAATGCATTACAGAAGAAGATCAAAGAAACACCAATTTCTATTCTTATGCAGTTATTTGCTTTATTTAAATTTTGTGCCTATATGTTTCTTTCTTTATTTTTATTTTATAAGGTACTATACAGTTATGAACTATACAACTGACTTTAAAAATGTAAATAAAATATATCTTACTATCTTCTTAATCTTGATATTTGCTACCATATTCATAAATGAATTACTATTTGAAAAGTACAGAAAATGGTTTACAAAACGCTTTAATCTTGATGATAGGCTAGAGGAGCATGAATTTCCAATATTTTTCTTAAAAGAAAAGAAGATTTATTAAAATAGTTCGATTAAAAGATTTTGACAATTTTTATTGAGAACGAAAAATAGCTAGAGAATCATCTCTAGCTATTTTTTCTTATAAATGAGCAAAGGCTTTGATTTCTTCTTCAGACATGGAAGAGTCGCAACGAACAGTGACTTCGCCGGATTCAACATGTAAAAATCCAGGGACAGTTGGAATACCGTAAGTTGAGCGGAAGGCTTGCAATGCGTCTAGCTGACTTGGTTCTTCACTATTAATAAAATAGATATGAGCTTTTGTTTCAGTTACGACAGTTGCTAATTTAGCAGCGAACTTCCGGCAGTAAGGGCAAGTCTTGCGTCCAATAAAGAATGTCGCTGTTTCTTTTTTGTCGATCGCTTCTTGCGCACGCGCGGCAGTTGTGACTTCAAGATCTTTAATATCTTCTAAAAATTGTTCCATGAGATTACCTCGCTTTCTTCTAAATCTAGTATGCCATATTTTCTAAAAAATCGCTGGTATTTGCTACGAAAAAAAGAGAGAGTGGGACAGAAATCGGTAATTCGTTAGAATTCGATTTCGTCGTCCCACCTCCGCACAGTTGAGTAGGGCTGTAAAAGCTGATAAAATCAGCGTAGTAGAGTCCACTCAACCACTGCGTCTTGCTCGACAATCCAAAAATAATTGAGAGGCTAGGACTTTTGTCCCAGCCTCGTGTTTTAGCCTACAAAAGCATTGATTTCTGCTTCGATATTTGCAATTTTTTCTTTGGCATCTGCTTCAGATTCACCAACTGTAGCAATGTAGAATTTGATTTTTGGTTCGGTACCTGAAGGACGAACAGCAAACCATGAATCGTCAGCCAAGATGTATTTCAATACGTTACTTGGAGGAGTTGTTAATTTTTCAACGCCGTCAGCAGTAGTAGCAGTTTGTTCCAAGAAGTCTTCTGTCTTAGCAATGTCTGTGTTATTGAATTGTTTAGGAGCATTGCCACGGAATTTATCCATAATTTTCTTGATTTCAGCAGCCCCGTCCACACCTGAAAGGGTAACAGAGATGGTTTTTTCTGCGAAGTAACCGTATTGTTTGTAGATTTCTTCGATACCATCTGCCAAAGTCATACCACGTGAGCGGTAGTAAGCTGCGATTTCAGCAACGATAAGAACGGCTTGGATAGCGTCTTTGTCACGTACGAATGGTTTGATCAGGTAACCGAAGCTTTCTTCGAAACCAAGCATGTAAGTGTGGTTGTGTTGTGTTTCAAATTCATGGATTTTTTCACCGATAAATTTGAAACCAGTCAAGACGTTAAACATAGTTGCGCCGTAGCTTTCTGCAATCTTAGTCACCAACTCAGTTGATACGATTGATTTACAGAGGGCAGCATTGGCAGGAAGGGTACCAGCTGTTTTGTGAGCTTCAAGAATGTATTTAGCAATGATCGCTCCGATTTGGTTACCAGAAAGGTTGAGGTAAGAACCATCTGGTTGGCGGATTTCAACACCAAGGCGGTCAGCATCTGGGTCAGTTGCAACCAATACATCAGCGTCTACTTTGCGGCCAAGTTCTTCAGCAAGAGCAAAGGCAGCTTGGTTTTCAGGGTTTGGAGATTTAACAGTTGAGAAGTCAGCATCTGGAACGGCTTGAGCCTCAACAACTTGAACAGCTTCAAATCCAGCTTGGGCAAGAGCACGACGAGCCAACATTTCACCAGTACCATGAAGTGGTGTGTAGACAATCTTCATGTCGCGACCGTATTCATTGATCAAGTCTTGGTTGATGTTAACGCCTTTCACTTCTTTCAAGTATTCAGCGTCGACGTTTTCACCGATAACTTCAATCAAGCCACTAGCTTTGCTTTCTTCAAGGTCAGCCAATTGTACAGTGAAAGGATTTTCGATAGCACGGATGTAATCTGTCAAAGCATCGGCATCTGCAGGTGGCATTTGTCCACCGTCTTCACCATATACCTTATATCCATTAAACGGAGCAGGGTTGTGGCTAGCGGTTACCATAATCCCAGCAAATGTGTGGAGATGACGAACAGCAAATGACAATTCAGGTGTTGGACGTAGGCTTTCAAATACATAAGATTTGATTCCGTGTGCAGCCAAAACTTGAGCAGATTCAAAAGCAAACTCAGGAGAGAAGTGACGGCTGTCGTAGGCGATCGCAACACCGCGTTTCTTCGCTTCCTCACCTTTTGAGTCGATTAATTGGGCCAACCCTTCAGTTGCTTGGCGAACAACATAGATATTAATACGGTTGGTACCAGCACCGATTAATCCACGCATACCAGCTGTACCGAATTCAAGGTTGGTATAGAAGGCATCTTCTTTTGTTTTTTCATCCATTGCGACCAACTCATCACGAAGGTAAGCTGGTAATTCAGCAAAGTCGAGCCATTTTTGGTAGTTTTCTTGATAGGTCATGCAAGCGTCTCCTTTTTGCTTATAATTTAATCGCTTACATTATAGCAAATTTTTTCTGAAAATTCTAGCGATAAATGTAAATCTTTTCAAAAAAATAGAGCTAATTCACCATCAAATAAAGCCAAGATAAATTGGTCTTGGCTTGAAAGGTTATTTTAATTTTTCAAGAGATGGAACGACGGCACTGGTAATGAGGACTGTAGCAATGACTTCGATGAGAGAGTTGGTAGATATAATCAAGGCTAGGAAATGTTGAATTCCACCACCGAAGCTATTTCCAAAGAAGAAATAAATCCCACTTAGAACGAAAACAGTATTGGTCATAGAGCCGACAATTCCAGCGATCATAAGTCCTGTACGATTGCGAATCCAGCGATAGACGAAGTAAGGGGTTACCCCAATGAGAATCCGAGGGACTATGGCAATGATAAGGGAGTAGAGATTCCCGTGAGGGACAAAGGGACTAAAGAGATAGCTGGCTGGTGTTATAACCAGGGTATTCATGGTGAGGCTAAAGAGTCCCATGAGGAGTCCTAGAATTGCTCCAGTTCGAGGTCCGTAGATAATAGAAGCGATCACGACAGGAATATGAACCAAGGTTGGTTGAATTCCTGATGGGACAAATTGCAAAATGAAGGACGTCACAAAGTGAATGGTGATCATCACGGCAAAAAAGATGGCAATTCGTGAAATAGAGGCTGATTTTCTCATAAACAATTCTCCTTAACAGCTTGGATGATAGTGTCGACAGTGGCTAGAGCTCCAGAACCTTGATCTCCACAAGCGAGAGTAGCCTCTCGAGGTTGGATGATCTGGTAACCATAGTCTTGTAAGAGTTTTAGATTTCGTTGGGTAGCAGGATGATCTAGCATTTTTGTATTCATAGCAGGGGCCAGTAATTTTTTAGTCCTTTGAGGCAAGGCTAGAGCTGTGCTTGTGACCATATTATCTGCAAGTCCCATGGCCAATTTAGCAATGGTGTTGGCACTGGCCGGCGCTACAAGAAAGAGGTCAGTTTCTTTCCCAATGTCGATGTGCTCGATCCGCTGTGGATCGTCTTCCACCATAACCTCTAGGCCTACTGGATTTTTTGAAAGAACTTGCAAGGTTAAAGGGGTGATAAATTTTTGGGCTGAAGGAGTCATGAGGACCTTCACTTCAAATCCCAATTTGGTTAGTTGGCTGGTAATATCAGCAGCCTTATAGGCGGAAATACTACCGGTAACCGCTAAAGTAATGTGTGTCATATGTACCTTTTTATTTGATATAACGTAGGATAGCCTCTGCGATTTCTGTTTTCGTAGAAGCTTCTAGAACGTGATCATCTGTTACTAGATAGGCTTGATGCTGACCGTTCTGAATCTTGGTCAGATCATTGACAACGATCATGCTGGCATGATTTTTAACCAGGCTTTCACGCGCTACCTGGATCAACTCTTCAGAAGAAACGTCGACTAAAAGCTTAAAGCCGATCAGTTGAATGGCAGGGTTCCATTCTTTAACGAGCGAGATAATCTTCGGATTTTTCTTTAAGAAGAGCACCTGATATTCTTCTTTCGAAGAGATTTTGGTTTCGTGATTTTCGCGATGGATAAAGGTATGAAGATCCTGAGCATTCTTAACTTCATCAAGGCCTGTCATGTAAACAGGCGTATAGTCTGAGACTGCCATAGCATGGATTAATACCTGGTGACGAGGAACTTCCTTTTTCATTTGAGAGAGAAGTTCCTCAACATTGTCGATCAATAGAAGTCGAAGCTGTGGGTGAGGGTCGGGTTTAAGAGCGGTAGGCGTTGTGATCAAGGTCACCTGATGTCCCTTAGCAAGAGCCGTTTCTGCAAGGATTTTCCCTAGGCTCCCGGTGGAATGATTGGTGATCGAACGAACACTATCAATGGCTTCGCTCGTCCCGCCTGATGTAATTAAAATATGCATATGCTTATTTTACACAAAAAAGATACATAAGTAAAGTTCTGAAGCTATTAGGATTAGCTATGTGTAGCCATAAAATTTACATAAAAAACGAACGTTCGATTCAAAAGGTGGAAAAACCATGTCATTTTCGCGAATTTTAGGTATAATAGACCTATCAAATATAAAGGAGTCCCTTATGAAAACAGATATCGAAATTGCTCAAAGCATTGAACTCCAACCGATTGTGGACGTTGTTAAGAAGATCGGTTTGGTAGACGATGATCTTGAATTGTATGGAAAATACAAGGCGAAATTGAGCTTTGATAAGATTCGTGAAGTTGAGAAAAATCCAGTAGGAAAACTTATCTTAGTCACTGCGATCAACCCAACTCCAGCTGGAGAAGGGAAATCAACCATTACCATTGGTCTAGCAGATGCTTTGAATAAAATCGGTAAAAAAACCATGATTGCCATTCGCGAACCTTCTTTAGGTCCAGTTATGGGGATTAAAGGTGGTGCTGCTGGTGGTGGCTATGCCCAAGTTCTACCGATGGAAGACATCAACCTTCATTTCACAGGGGATATGCATGCGATCACAACGGCTAATAACGCTCTCTCAGCATTGATTGATAATCATTTGCATCAAGGAAATGAGCTAGGTATTGACCAACGTCGGATTATCTGGAAACGGGTAGTGGACTTGAATGACCGTGCTCTTCGTCATGTCTCTGTCGGTCTTGGCGGTCCTTTAAATGGGATTCCGCGTGAAGACGGATTTGATATTACCGTTGCTTCTGAGATTATGGCCATCCTTTGCTTGGCGACAGATATTGAAGATTTGAAACGTCGTTTGGCCAACATCGTGATTGGTTACCGTGATGATCGTAGCCCGGTCTATGTCCGTGATTTGGAAGTGGAAGGGGCACTTGCCTTGATCCTCAAAGATGCGATCAAGCCAAACTTGGTTCAAACCATCTATGGTACACCTGCCTTTGTTCACGGTGGTCCATTTGCCAATATCGCCCATGGATGTAACTCTGTGTTAGCAACGACGACAGCTCTTCATTTAGCCGACTATACGATTACAGAAGCTGGTTTTGGGGCTGACCTTGGCGCTGAAAAATTCCTTGATATTAAAACTCCAAACTTGCCTACATCACCAGATGCGGTTGTGATTGTAGCGACTCTCCGTGCTCTTAAGATGAACGGTGGAGTGATCAAAGATGCTTTGACTGAAGAGAATGTAGAAGCTGTTCGTGCTGGTTTTGCCAACTTGAAACGTCACGTTGAAAATATCCGTAAGTTTGGCATTCCTGCAGTGGTTGCCATCAATGAATTTATCACTGATACAGAAGCAGAAATTGCTACTTTGAAAGAATTGTGTGCTGAAATTGAGGTGCCAGTTGAGCTTGCGAGTGTATGGGCGAATGGTGCTGACGGTGGAGTTGAACTTGCTGAAACCTTGGTTAAAACCATCGAAACAAGTCCAGCTAACTACACACGCTTGTATGATAATAACCTTTCTGTTGAAGAAAAAATTGAAAAGATTGTTACAGAAATTTATCGCGGTACGAAGGTGAATTTTGAGAAGAAAGCCAAGACACAAATTGCCCAAATCGTGAAAAATGGTTGGGATAAGTTGCCAATCTGTATGGCCAAAACACAATATAGCTTCTCCGATAATCCAAATGCCTTGGGAGCTCCGGAAAACTTTGAAATTACTATTCGTGAAGTGGTTCCAAAATTGGGAGCAGGCTTTATTGTCGCTTTGACTGGGGATGTCATGACCATGCCTGGTCTACCAAAACGTCCAGCTGCTTTAAATATGGATGTGGCTGCTGATGGAACAGCTATTGGCTTGTTCTAATAGACGTCTGATGACAAAAAACAACTTCTGTTCAAATGAGCAGAAGTTGTTTTATTATGTACTCGTCGAATGCTATGGTGCAAGAAGCTGATGACTGGCTTTGTGGTAGGTAAACCAAAGTTGGAGGGTCATTGGGACCCAAATGAGAGGCTCGCAAAGAATGACTCCTATATAGCCTGTATGAGGGATAATGAAAAGTACAAAGAGAATTTTTCCTGTTAACTCGATAAAGCTAGAAATCAAAGGGGTCAATTTTCTACCAATACCTTGGAGGGAATTCCCTAAAATCAAGAGGCATCCTAAGACCGGATAGAAGCAGGAGCTGATTTGCAGATAGAGACTGGCATTTGCGATCAAGTTAGGATCGCTAGATCCAGATATGAGGTTTGTTAAGAACGGGCTTGTAAAGAAGAGGAGGATGGCAACAATGATCGACCAAACGAAGGAGAGAAGACAAGCTTGTTTGACCCCTTTTTGAATCCGTCGAAAGCGTTTAGCACCAAAGTTTTGCGAGGTAAAGGTCGTCATACTAGTGGAAATAGCAGCCATTGGCAGGAGGGCAAAGGACATGATCCGACGAGCTGAGATTTGAGCACTTATGATGGTCATTCCAAGCTTATTGATAGCTGATTGTAAGATAACTGTTCCGATAGAGACAATAGAAGACATGAGCCCCATGGTCAATCCCTGACTGATTAAGTCTTGATAGAGCCTTTGATCCCAAACAAAATCGTTGCGATTTGGCAGGAGGAAAGGCACTTTTTTGCGAATATAAAAGAAACAAAGAAGTGCAGAAAAACTTTGCGCAATAATAGTCGCAATCCCAGCGGATTGGACTCCGAGATGGAGTTGGGTAATAAAATAAAGATCAAGAAGAATATTGAGAACGGCAGCGATAATCAAGAAGTAGAGTGCCGCTAAGCTATCGCCAACCGCTCGAAGAAGTCCGGCACAAAGATTATAGGCAAAGGTCACAGCTACACCATTGACAATAGTGGAGATATAGAGATAGGACTGAGCTATAATAGCTGGTGGGGTCCCTAAAAACTGGAGAAGGGGATAAAGACCCACAACACCAATAGATATCACGAAGAGACTGAGGATGCCGCCAATAACAGCAGTTGCCGCGACAGATTTTCGTAATTGGTCATCGTTTTTAGCTCCATAATTTCTCGCGATAATGATGCCCATCCCATTTCCAACACCGACGGCAAATCCAACAATCAAATCAAAAATAGCAGAGGTCGCCCCAACGGCGGCCAATGATTTTTGACCTAAAAATCGTCCTACAATCATGACATCCGAGGTATTGTAGAGTTGTTGGAAGATATTGGATAAAAGAATAGGAAAGGCAAAACTTAAAAGAGTAGGTAAAATAGGACCATCTATGAGGTCCACACGTTGAATTCTTTTCATAGTGCCATTATACCAACTTCAGTAACTAGCGACAAGCATCAGTAGTTGAATCCCCTTACATTTTTTGATATAATCGTGTCAGAAAAGGAGGCCATATGAGCTTAACGAGCCAATTAATCACTGAAACGTTCCCAGATCTGGATAAAGTCGAAAGGCTGAATATCGAAGCATTTCCAGAAGAAGAGCGTGTTCCTTTGTCAGAATTTTTACGCTATACGGACAATGACGATGCCAATTTCTTTGCTTTTTATAACGAGGAAGAATTTGTCGGATTTGCTTTTTCAATCTATAATCAGAAAGCTTTTTATGTCAGTTTCTTTGCCATTATGCCACATTTAAGAAGCCACGGATATGGTCAAGAAATCATTGAAAAATTGGTGGAATTTTACCAAAGGACCATGATTCTTGAAGTGGAACGTTTAGATGAAGAATGCGACAATATAGAGCAGCGTCAGTCTCGGATGGATTTCTATAAGCGAAATGGATTTAAAACTGCTAATGCTTTTTTAGAATACGATGATCTGAGTTTTGAGATTCTTTATCGAGGCGATCAATTTGATGAGGAGGCTTATCGGGACATCTTCCATAAACTGCAAGCAGAGAATTACTTTGATTTCCGTATTGAATACAGACGCTTTAGTGATCATTAGACATGATATAAAAAAAGTTCTCAGCTAATTTGCAGAGAACTTTTTGGTTACTAATTAAAGAAATAGTTCACGATACTCATGATTTGTGAAAAGAACCAAGGCAGAAACAGAAAAGCTAAGAAAGCAACATGCCATTTCCAATAGAGAGAAACTAGCCCAACCGTTTCTCGGATCCAAGCCGATGGGAGATAATAAAAAGCTGTTTTTGAACCGACACTGCGTCCAGGGATTTTTAATCGTCTCATAAAGACACCAGCCCGAAGAGCGTGAAAGGAATTGGTCACCACAAGGACACTCTTTCCTAGTCCCTGATCTTCAAGAATAGCCTTACTAAATGTCAAATTCTCAAAAGTCGTTCGAGAACGATTCTCAATCAAAATGTCTTCCTGTGGTACACCCTGTTCCATCAGGTAGTTTGCCATAGCTTCCGCCTCTGAGGTTAACTCATCAGCACCTTGACCACCAGAAACAATCAGTTTTGGTCGTCCCTCAAACTGCTCATAGATAGTCTTTGCTTTAGTTAGACGCTGGGCCAAAAGTGGTGGTACTTTATCCCCAATTAGACCGGAGCCGAGGACGATGATAGCATCGGGCTCTTTACGAACGGGGAAGTAATTGCAAAATGTCCCGTATAAAACATAAGAAAGATAAAGAAAAGTCGAGTAAAAGAGGGCAAAGTCTGTTGGATAAATCAAGAGATCTTTCCCTGGGAAATAAGGAAGGAAGTGAAGTGCTAAGGCGCCTATAATAAAGATCCCATATAGGAGTGAGAGGAGGTTAGCCAACCTTTTGCCTTCAAAAGATATCATTTGACGACCGTTAAAAAGAAGAAAAACAGTTGAGAAAATAATACTGAGTAAAACAAGAATAGCAAGTACTGAAAAGATAATGATGGCAACCTTTTGGTTAAACCAGAGCTCCGTACGAACAACTAGTAGAAGGGCAGAAATCAGGAGGAAAAGGCCTAAGCTTACTGAAAAGAGGTAAGCATTGATCAGTCGTCTGCGGTCGTTCATAAAGAAAAATAATAAAATGGTAGCTGGAACCAACCAGAATATATTTAGAAACATGATGACTCCTAGATGTAGTAGTAGTTTAATTGTAACACAATTGGCTAAAAGGTGCTTATGAACTACACAATCGTTCAATGTTGTTAAAAGCCTTAGCTGCCAATTGAGAAAATCAATAGATTCAGAAAAAATGAATTGCCGTGGTGACAGAAAGCTGTTATACTAGAAAAGATTCAACATAAAAAGGAGAACATATGTTACGAAAAGGTTCCTTAACAGGTTTGCTGTTATTTGGTATTTTCTTCGGTGCAGGGAATTTGATCTTTCCACCTGCGCTAGGTGCCCAGTCGGGTAGCCATTTTTGGCCAGCTATTGCTGGATTTGTCTTATCAGGAGTAGGAATTGCGATTATTACCTTGATCATTGGGACGCTCAATCCTAAAGGCTATATTCACGAGATTTCACGTAAAATCGCCCCTTGGTTTGCTATCGTTTATCTGGTAGCCTTGTACCTCTCTATTGGCCCCTTCTTTGCCATTCCAAGAACGGCTACTGTTTCCTACGAGGTTGGAATCGCCCCCTTGTTAGGAAATGCCAATGGAGGACTTGGTCTCTTCATTTTTACCTTGATTTATTTCTGTTTGGCCTATTTGATTGCCTTGTATCCTTCTAAAATCTTAGATAGTATTGGTCGGATTTTAACACCTGTCTTTGCTATCTTGATCGTTGTACTGGTTGTCCTAGGTGCTCTCAAGTACAGTGGACACGCGCCACAAGTGGCAACAGCAGCCTACCAAGCATCTGCCTTTGGTCAAGGTTTCCTTGAAGGCTATAATACCTTGGATGCCCTTGCTTCAGTGGCCTTTAGTGTGATTGCGGTAACCACCCTCAATCAACTTGGTTTTACCAGCAAGAAAGAGTACATTAAAACCATCTGGATCGTTGGGATCGTCGTAGCCATTGGCTTTAGTATTTTATACATTGGCTTGGGTTACCTTGGAAATCATTTCCCAATTCCAGCAAAAGTGATGGCATCTGATGCCAATAAAGGTGTCTATGTCCTTTCAGAAGCGACCAAGGCTATCTTCGGTCCAGCTGCTCAAATCTTCCTCGCAGGTATGGTGACGGTGACTTGTTTCACAACAACAGCCGGTTTGATCGTGTCAACTGGGGAATTCTTCCATAACACCTTCCCTAAAATCTCTTACAAGGTCTATGCAACTCTTTTTACCTTGATTGGATTCTCCATTGCCAATCTTGGTTTGAGTGCCATTATTGCCTATTCATTGCCTGTCTTGATGATCCTCTATCCAATCACGATTACTATTGTGTTGATTGTGATTGTAAATAAATTTACTCAACTATCAAAACCAGGGATGCAATTGACTATTTTCTTAGTTAGCTTGGTTGCGTTTGGAGACGTTCTGGCAAGTACCTTTAAACTTGCAGGTCTAGCAAACATCATTAAGCACTTGCCGTTTGCTGCCCAATCCCTCCCATGGTTACTACCAGCAGTCGTTGGTATTGTCCTTGCTCTGTTCTTGCCCAATAAACAAAGTGCAGAAGAAGAATAAGATTTACTAGAAACTCTAAAGTTCCCCGCTTTAGAGTTTTTTTATTTTGAAACTAGTACCTAAATAGTTTCTTTAAATACAAACCGTAGCAAAAATTTTTAATTTAAGGAATGGCATGTTATACTATTTCTAACATATCAATATACGGAGCATTTTATGAATCAAATCGTTTTCTCCTTCACTGTCTTTCTGGCAGGGATTCTCTCCTTTTTCTCTCCCTGTGTCTTTCCTTTGCTCCCGGTCTACATTGGCGTTTTGCTAGGAAGTGATCAGGAAAAATCCGTTCAGATTTTTGGGAAAAAGATACGCTGGCATGGCATCGTTAAGACCTTGTGTTTTATCGCAGGTATTTCTGTTATTTTCCTTATCATAGGTTTCGGAGCTGGCTTATTGGGGCAGGTTATGTATACCAACTGGTTCCGCTACGTTATGGGAGCGCTGATCATTATCCTTGGTCTTCATCAGATGGAAGTCTTTCATTTTCATTTCCTTGAGAAGCAAAAATCAGTAGATTTTGGAGCCAACAAACAGAAGAATGAGTTGTTTTCAGCCTTTCTTCTTGGTCTTGGCTTTAGTTTTGGTTGGACGCCTTGCATTGGCCCTGTATTAGGATCGGTTCTTGCATTAGCAGCATCCAATGGTCAAGATGCCGTCATGGGTGCTCTCTATCTCTTTATCTATACATTAGGGATGGCTATTCCATTTTTACTTTTGGCCTTAGCGTCTGGGATTGTTCTCCCATACTTTAATCGTCTAAAACCCCATCTCTTATTACTGAAGAAGATTGGTGGCTTGATCATCATCATTATGGGGATTTTGTTACTCTTGGGACAATTGAATAGCTTGTCTGCTATCTTTTCATAAATCAAATGGAGGTTTACTCATTATGAAAGTTATTAAATACGCTTGTTTTTCGCTTCTTTCTCTATCTATCCTGACTGCTTGCTCTATGAATCAGTCCGAAAGCGGCATGAACAAACAATCCATGGATAATCAATCAATGACCAACACAACCGCTAGTAAACATCCCTTAGTAGGAAAAGAAGCGAGTGACTTTGAGCTAAAGGATATGAAGGGGAACACGGTTAAACTTTCAGACTACAGAGGGAAGAAGGTATATTTGAAATTCTGGGCGACTTGGTGTGGTCCTTGTCGCCAAAGCATGCCTGAACTCAATAAATTAGTTGAAGAAAAGGACCGGGACTTTGAAATTCTGACCATTATGGCACCAGGACTCCAAGGTGAAAAAACAGAGGAAGAATTCGTCAAATGGTTTGATCAACAAGATTACAAGTCAGTACCTGTCTTGTACAATCCAGACGGTTCTTCATTTGCAGATTATCAAGTTCGCTCTATTCCTACAGAAGTCTTTATAGATAGCCACGGAAAAATTGGACATGTACAATTAGGGGCTATTTCAAACGAAGATGCTAAGAAGATTATCAAGGAGTTAAAATAAAAAAATGAAGCACGAAGCTTCATTTTTTTATTAGTTGCTTGCACCAGAAGTGGCATCAGCATCTCCGTGGCCTCCGTCACCATGTCCTCCAGCATCAGAAGCACCAGAAGTTGCATCTGCATCACCATGACCACCAGCAGGAGCAAATGGTCCGCTACCACCTACAAGGCGTTGACCTGTTGTTTGCAGGTACCAGTCTAACCATGGTTTGAAGTTGAAGACAATCTCATTGATACCAGCGTATGAACCATCTTCGTAATACATAGCTTGGTAGTTGTGCGTATTGATGACCCCTTCAGGTGAACCTGGAACAATGGTCCGAACATATTCTTGGTTTCCATTGCGAAGAGTACCAATAACCCATTCAACGTTTTTCATACGTGCTGGCGGAAGTGATCCGTGGACAGTTGACATCCGGCTACCTGATTGAGGTGGAATGCGTTTTGCAAACATACTATCTGGATCTTGATGGGCATTGTTATAGTAAAGGAATTGGTTGTTATCATCTGCGTAGGTTAACTCAAAAGGCATAGCTTTCAAGAACATATCAATTTGGTCAACAGTTAGGATACCGTGGTCAAGTTTCACATAGGTATCACCAGACACAGCTCCTGTGATTTCTGCAACTTTTTCAACCCAATCTGGATCATCAGGATCAACCTCAGTGACAGTAGTAGAAATTGGATGATTACAATCCAAGTCTTCTGGTTCAATTGGTTTTGGTTTTTTCAATTTGGACACAACCTCAACGTATTTAATAAAATTATCCAAGCAAGTTTCAAGGAATTTAACTGTTCCTTCGTTAATGATATTACCTTGTGCATCAAAAGCTTCTTTCGCTTTTCCAAGGAGGAATTCATTGCCTGGAAGAGTATAGGCATTCACACCTGGAGCATCTAAGATCTTACGAAGGTGAACCTGAGCACGTGAAGTCCCCTGGTCATAGTAAGAAGCACCGACAATCATGACTGGTTTGTTTTCAAATGGATGTACCTCGAAAGAGAGCCATTCAAGGACAGACTTGAGCGCTGCAGAAATCGTATGGTTATGCTCAGGAGTTGCAATAATAACCCCGTCTGCACGATTAATTTTATTGTATAAGAGACGCAATTGGAAACTTTCGTCCCATTTTTCATCTTGGTTAAACATTGGAACTTCGTCGATTTCTAGAACTTCCAATTCAAATTTGAGTTTAAATTTGCGTTGAATGAATTCCAAGAGTTTACGGTTATAAGATTGATCATAGTTTGATCCTACAAGTCCAACAAATTTCATTCTTTTCAGTCTCCTATCTTACAAGTTTTCCCAGTTAAATTCTTCAGCATCTTTGCGAAGTAATTCATGAGCATTACGCAGTTTGTCTGTAATCCTTACAAACAGACGGAAATCATCAAAGATGGCATCTAATTTCTGAATGATGTCCAAATCTACCAAATCTCCATAGTTGTCAAATGCTTGCAAAGAATGTGAAAGTAAGAATTCGTCAGGAAGGACGTTTGCTTTAATTTCTGGAGCATTTAAGATTTGACGAAGTTGTAGTTGGGCGCGTGATGATCCTAAAGTACCATATGATGCACCAGTGATCATAACCGGTTTGTTTAACAATGGAAAGACTCCGTAAGAAAGCCATGCTAGAGCACTCATCAAGACTGCTGGAATAGAGTGGTCATATTCTGGAGTACCAATAATCACTCCATCAGCCTCTTCGATTTTGGCAACAATTTCCAAAACAGCTTCAGGAACTTGTTTGTCAGCTGGTTTATTAAAGACAGGAATATCTTTGATTTCAACTAATTCAATCTCAGCTTTATCAGCAAAATGTTTTTGCATATATTGAAGTAGTTTACGGTTTGTAGAACGTTTTGAGTTTGTTCCAACGATCGCAATAAGTTTAGTCATGGAAGATCCTTTCTGATAGCGAAATTATAAATAAGTTTGAAGCCCATTGGTATAGGCAATCTTGCCTGATTGCGATACCAAAAGAGCATCGATACCAGGCAGTGAGTTAACAATGTCTAAAATGGAAGCTGGTGCTTCCCCAAACAGCCGTGTGGTCCAGATTTCTCCGTCTACAGATCGATCGGAAATAATAGTGATACTAGCCAAATCTGTCTCGACTGGATAGCCTGTCTGACTATCAAAAATATGGTGAAATGACTGACCATCGACTTCTAAATGGCGCTCATAGATCCCTGAGGTAACCACAGACTTGTTTTCAATCGATAGAACCAGTAGATGCTGACCTCTCGATTCAACAGGATTTTGAATACCAATCCGCCAAGGCTGTTGTTTAATAGGGTGTTGACCTAGTGTAAGGATATTGCCACCTAAATCAATCAAAGCATCACAGATACCTTTCTCTCTTAGAAAAGTAGCAATCAAATCAGCACTATAGCCTTTTGCTAAAGCACCTAAATCGATCTTCATTCCAGGACGCTTTAGAAAAACTGTTTGGCTTTCTTGGTCTAGTTGGATCTGTTCGGGATCAATTGTTAAGAGAGCTTGCTCGATTTCTTCTGATTCAGGCCGTCTGGCGTCAGAAAATCCTATCCGCCAGGTCTGTACAAGAGGACCGATCGCGATGTTCATATGGCTATCTTTCGCTTGGCTATGTATCGTTCCTAATGTAATCAGTTCAAAAAGTTCTGGATGGACCTGAACAGGTCTAATACCAGCCTGATGATTGACCACCATTAGTTCGGAACTAGTATCATTTGCACTAAAGCGATGTTCATAGGTACGGAGAAGTTCAAAGCATTGTGCTAAAATTTCATCCGCTTGCGGGTGAAAGATCGAAACGGTGATGGTGGTTCCCATCAGACGTTCGGATCGACTGCTTAGGTTCACTAAAAATCTATCCTTTCCAATTTTCACTTACTTATAGTATATCAGAAAGAGACCGTTTTCACAATCCTTTTCAAGCAAATTATTTGACATTTGTTGAAGAATGTGAAAATTTGATTTCAAAAAATTGAAAAAAAAATCACAAATACTGAGCAAATCCATTGTAAACGATGCCAAGTTTATGATATACTCAAGGGGTAAATTAAATTAAAGGTAGGATTTATTCTATGAGTAAAATCGTTGTTGTAGGGGCAAACCATGCCGGAACAGCTTGTATCAACACAATGCTAGATAATTTTGGAAATGAAAACCAAATTGTAGTTTTTGACCAAAACTCAAACATTTCTTTCCTAGGATGTGGTATGGCACTTTGGATCGGTGAGCAAATCGATGGTCCTGAAGGTCTCTTCTACTCAGATAAAGAAAAATTGGAAGCAAAAGGTGCTCGTGTTTATATGAATTCACCTGTACTTTCGATTGATTATGATAAAAAAGTCGTAACAGCAGAAGTAGATGGTAAAGAACACAAAGAAACATATGATAAATTGATCTTTGCGACTGGTTCAACACCAATCATTCCTCCAATTAAAGGTGTGGAACTTGTTTCAGGAAACCGTGAATTTAAAGCGACTCTTGAAAATCTACAATTCGTTAAATTGTATCAAAATGCTGAAGAAGTGATCGAAAAATTGAAAGACAACAGCAAACACTTGAACCGTATTGCCGTAGTTGGTGGTGGTTACATCGGTGTAGAACTTGCTGAAGCCTTCGAACGTCTTGGTAAAGACGTTGTCTTGGTGGATATCGTAGACACTGTCTTAAACGGCTACTATGACAAAGACTTTACAGACATCATGGCGAAAAACTTGGAAGACCACAACATCCGTTTGGCACTTGGACAAACGGTTCAAGCGGTTGAAGGAGACGGTAAGGTAGAACGCCTTGTAACCGATAAAGAAACCTTCGATGTAGATATGGTTATCTTGGCTGTTGGTTTCCGTCCTAATACAGCTCTTGCTGATGGTAAGATCGAACTCTTCCGCAATGGTGCCTTCCTTGTTGATAAGAAACAAGAAACGTCACTTCCAGGTGTATACGCAGTTGGAGACTGTGCAACTATCTTTGATAACGCTCGTAACGAAATGAGCTACATCGCTCTTGCATCTAATGCAGTTCGTTCAGGTATTGTCGGTGCCTACAATGCGACTGGTCATGAATTGGAAGGAATCGGTGTTCAAGGTTCTAACGGTATCTCTATCTACGGCCTTCACATGGTTTCAACTGGTTTGACGCTTGAAAAAGCGAAAGCTGCAGGCTTCAATGCCACTGAAACTGGCTTCAACGACCTTCAAAAACCTGAATTTATCAAACACGATAACTATGAAGTTGGCATCAAGATTGTCTACGATAAAGACACTCGTCAAATCCTTGGAGCTCAAATGGTATCTCGTGATAGCGCCATTTCAATGGCTATCCACATGTTCTCACTTGCGATTCAAGAACACGTGACGATTGATAAATTGGCTTTGACGGACTTGTTCTTCTTGCCACACTTCAACAAACCATACAACTACATCACAATGGCAGCTTTAACTGCTGAATAATAGCTAAAGTTCTATTAAAAACTTTCCTTAGGTGAGTACGGACGTCAGCGAACTTCGTAGAAGTTCCATGACTAATTATTGAGCCTAAGGTCTCAATAATTCCGAGTGCCTGAAACTGTATTGTTTCAGGCACTTTTCTCACAGCGGAAAGTTTTGACTTTTCTTTATTCATTCCATAATAAATAGAACATATTTATATTTCTTTGTAGAATTTCTTAACTTATTTTACTTGATAAAATGGTTTGTCTACATTCTAAACAAAACTAACAAGGGTGGTTTTGTTTTTTTCTGCTTTTCCATGTATTCAGAGGCAGTGAAATAAGGTATAATGAATAGGATAAGAGTTTGAAGGAGTTAGGGAATGTCTGCTAAAGAAAAAGCCATTAAAAATGAATTTCAGTTTGCCTCCAGTTCAATTGTGGCCCATATTGTCAGAGGTGTTCTGGTTGGGATCGTTGTGGGCTGCATCGTCTCGAGTTTTCGTTTTTTGATCGAACATATTTTTCATTTTGTTCAAGGCGTTTACAAGGAGATGCCTGGTCAACCACTTTATTTGCTGGCGATGCTGTTGGGGTATGGGGTGATCGTACTGATTGCTGGTCGCCTCATTCGCACCAATCGGGATATCAAGGGATCAGGAATTCCGCAAGTCGAAGCGGAACTCAAGGGCCTCTTGGCGGTGAGCTGGTGGGATACTCTGTGGAAGAAATATATTTTAGGTGTCTTGGCCATCGGAAGTGGTTTGATGCTTGGTCGTGAAGGTCCTAGTATTCAATTAGGGGCAATGGGTGGAAAAGGAGTGGCCCATCATTTGAAGGTCAGTCCGGTTGAGGAGCGATCTTTGATTGCAAGTGGGGCTGCTGCTGGTCTTGCCGCTGCCTTTAATGCACCTATAGCGGGGCTTTTATTTGTGGTTGAAGAGGTCTACCATCATTTTTCACGTTTCTTTTGGATTTCGACCTTGGCTGCTAGTTTAACTGCTAATTTTATTTCACTCAATGTCTTTGGTCAAACACCCGTACTTCATATGCCACAAAATATTCCGCCACTCCATCTGTCTCAGTACTGGATTTATCTTTTTCTTGGAGTCTTTTTAGGGGCAGCAGGGTATGTCTACGAAATAGTGGTTCTCAATATCGGTCGATTGTATCGCTTACTTGAGAAGATTTTCCATGTTCCTTCTCATTATTCTTCTTTATTTGCCTTTGTCTTGATTCTTCCAATCGGCTATTTTCTTCCCCAAATTCTTGGTGGTGGAAATCAATTGGTCTTGGATTTGGCTCGAGTACCGTATCCAGTGCTGACCATCCTTCTTTATTTTGCGATCCGTTTCATCTGGAGTATGTTGAGCTATGGTAGTGGCTTACCAGGTGGCATCTTCCTGCCCATACTAGCATTAGGATCACTTTTAGGGGCCATCGTTGGAACCTTCCTCCAAAACATTGGCTTTATCTCTCAAAATCAGCTGCCTCTTTTCATCATTTTAGGAATGAGTGGGTATTTTGGGGCTATTTCAAAAGCGCCATTAACAGCTATGATCTTGGTAACAGAGATGGTCGGTGATATTCGCAGTTTAATGCCCCTAGGTATGGTGACCTTGCTGGCTTATATGATCATGGATCTCTTCCATGGAGCACCGGTCTATGAAGCTATGCTCGAGCAATTGTTGCCGGATAAGGCGCAAGAAGAAGGCGAGTTGACTTTAATTGAGATCCCTGTATCAGAAAAGATTGCAGGAAAACAAGTTCATGAACTGCATCTCCCTCAAGATATCTTGATTACCACGCAAATGCGAAGCGGTAAGAGTTATACAGTCAATGGTGCGACCCGCTTGTATCTAGGGGATAGTATCTTTGTGGTGGTTAAAGAATCTGAAATTGGACGGGTCAAAGATATTCTTTTGTAAAAGACAGATTCTCAGAAAAGTTTTTCTATTATTAAATTTTCAGACAATTATTGAAAAATGAGAAACTATCTGGTAGAATAAGGGCAAGAACAAATGAGGAGAAGTCTTTCATGAAAAAATATAGTCTACTCTTATTGAGTGTTGCTCTTTTAGCCGGATGTGCGAACTCTACTGGCAAACAGTCCAGTCAAAAGACGCAAACCAGCTCAACAGTACAATTGTCAAAGGCTGACCAAAAGACCTTGGACAATGCGACAGCTGAATACAAAGACTTTGTTGAAATGCAAATCGACCAATTGCTTAAGGATACAGAAGGTTTCCGAGATACCCTAAAAGCTGGGAATTTGGAAGAAGCTAAAAAACAATATCCCTTGATCCGCATGGCCTATGAACGCTCAGAACCGATTGCTGAAACCTTTGGGGAGTCTGATGTGAAGATTGACTACCGTTTGGTAGACTATGTGGATGAAAATAAATCAGAAGAAGGCTGGTCTGGTTTCCACCGGATTGAGCGCATCCTTTGGGAAAACAATACCACAGATGGCACTGACAAATATGCAGACCAACTGGTGAACGATATCAAGGAGTTGAAAGCTAAGATCGCGACCGTTGATGTGACTCCTGATGTGATGCTAACTGGGGCTGTTGATCTGCTCAATGAAGTGGCAACGCAAAAGATCACGGGTGAAGAAGAAGTCTTCTCTCATACAGATCTGTACGACTTCCGTGCCAATATTGAAGGAGCTGAAAAGATTTTCTCTCTCTTTAAACCTTTGATTGAGAAAAAAGATGCCAAGTTGGTTAAAACCTTGGAAGCAGAATTCAAAAATGTCAATGATTTATTGGACAAACACATGACTGATGAAACAAATTACAAGTCTTACACAGATTTGACCAAGGAAGATACCAAGGAATTGGCTGAAGCGGTGACCAAACTTGGTGAACCTTTGTCTCAAATGGGTGTGATTTTAGATGGGAAATAAGAAAAATGGCTGACGAAAAATTTTTAGATAAAAAAATGGACCGTCGTGAATTTCTTAAAAAAGCAGGTATTGGAGGGGCCGGTCTAGCGCTGGGCCTCTCTGGTGCATCTGCTTTTTTCGCTAATCAAGACAGTTCCAGTAAAAAAGCTTATGATGGGGATGAAGACATCTCCTTTTATGGCAAGCACCAAGCAGGGATTACGACGGCCATGCAGAAGGCTTGCTACTTGGTGGTGGTGGATCTTCACACGACGGACAAAAAAGAAGTCATCCAGCTCTTTAAAGACTGGACTGATTACAGTAGTAAATTAGTCGAAGGAGAATTGGTCAAAAAAGATGGTTCCAATACCCTCTTGCCACCAACAGATACAGGTGAAACAGTGGGACTCAACCCCTATCGTTTGAGCTTGACTTTTGGGGTTTCTGCTTCCTTTCTAAAGAAACTGGGCTTGGAGTCCAAACGTCCGAAACTCTTTCGTGATTTGCCCCCATTTCCAAAGGAGCAGTTGCAGGACAAATACACTGGTGGTGATATCGTCATTCAGGCCTGTGCAGATGATGAGCAAGTAGCCTTTCATGCGGTGCGAAATCTGATTCGTAAGGGTCGAAATACTATTACCATGAAGTGGAGCAAATCAGGATTTGCGGCGATTGGTGACCGAAAAGAAACACCACGCAACCTCTTTGGTTTCAAGGATGGAACAGCAAATGTCACGACTGAGAAAGATTTTGACAAGGTCGTCTGGACTGACAGCAAGGACTGGATGAAGGGTGGTTCCTATATGGCTCTTCGCCTAGTGCAAATGCACTTGGAAACTTGGGACCGAACCAATTTGCAGGAGCAAGAAAACACCTTTGGTCGCTACAAGGAGTCCGGTGCTCCCTTTGGTAAAACCAACGAATTTGATGAAGTAGATTTATCTAAACTACCAGTAGATTCACATGTTCGTTTGGCCAAAGAAGTGGATCGACCGATTTTACGGCGGTCTTATTCCTATTCGGATGGCATCAATGAACAGACTGGGCAATTTGATGCTGGTTTGATCTTTATCGCCTTTCAAAAGGATCCGAACAGCTTTGTCAAAATCCAAACCAATCTAGGTGCAGTGGATAAAATGAACGAGTACATCACCCATATTGGTAGTGGACTCTTTGCTTGCTTTGCAGGCGTAGAGAAAGGAGGCTACCTTGGTCAAGCACTCTTTGAATAAACTCTTGATCTTGTTAGGTATTCTTGCCTTGTTCTGGACTCATCCAGTGGCTGCGGAATCTTATAGCGATCTCTTTATCAAGATCACAGATGCAACAACCGCTGTAGAAAATAAGAACCAGGATATGGCCAAGGAATTGATCGCTGAGATTCAGGATAATTTTGAATCCAAAGATCACCATGATTCCAAGGCAGGAAAAAAAGTTAGCCAAGCTCTAGCTATAAAAGGGGAGGTAAGAAAAGAGGATCTTACCAAGATCTCATCAGCCTTGCTAGCTTTTGAAAAAGAGCAAAATCCGGTCGATTTAGAGGCGGAAAAAGACAAACTCGTGAGTCGGTTTGCACCATACTTTAAGAATCTACAAGAGGCCATTACAGCTAAGGACCTGGAGAAAACCCGTCAAACCTATGCAGATCTTAATAATACATGGACGCGAAACGAAGCGGTGGTAAGAGATCACAGTACAGCCTACTATGGCAAAATCGAGACGGCCATTTCGCTCTTACGTAGTAGCATTGAAACAGAGCCTACTGACTTCACCAGCATCCAGTCCTCCTATGATGACCTCAAAAATGGGATTGATGCCTTTGTAAAAGGAGAAGCGATTAGCAGTGCCAGTACGGATTTGACGTTGAACGATGGAATCAAGCTTTTGGAGAAGTCGCAAAGCCAATTTCAATCCGGCGACGATAAAACTGCTGCAGCGACTATGAAGCAGTTCATCACGATCTGGCCAACCATCGAGGGAGATGTTAGCACGACCAATCCCAGTCTCTACACGCGCGTAGAGAGCGAATCCCCGGTCATTATGGTCAAGGGGAAAGAAAAGGCCTATCAAGAGAAATTACAAGCCTTGATCAAGGACCTGTCTGCGATCGATACGACAGCTTCTTACAACGTCTTTGACGCCATGTTGATTCTTCTGCGTGAAGGAGTAGAAGCTCTTCTGATCGTCATGGCGCTTGTAACGACCCTTAAAGCCACTAAGATGAGGAAAGGCCTTAAATGGGTTTACGGTGGAGCTGCTGCGGGGGTTCTTGCCAGCGCAGCGATCGCTCTTGTTTTGCAAGTAGCTTTTCCTGCTGTTACTTCGGGGTCTAACCGGGAAATCATTGAAGGGGGCGTTGGGATTTTCGCTGTGGTCATGATGATCCTCATTGGAATTTGGCTACACAGCAAGTCCTCTGTCAAACAGTGGAATGCCTTTATGGACCGTCAGATGAAGACGGTAAAGGCTACAGGAAGTTTTGTTTCTATGTTTGCCCTCAGTTTCTTAGCAGTCTTTCGTGAAGGGGCTGAGACCATTCTCTTCTACGTTGGGATCATTCCACGGATTACAACCGCTCATTTCATACTAGGAATCGGGCTTGCCGTAGCCGTTCTCATTATCATTGCAGTGGCGATGACCAAGGCCAGTCAAGCTATCCAACCTCATCGGATCTTTTTCATTCTGACGTGGTTGATTTACGCCTTGGCCTTCAAGATGCTCGGTGTCAGCATCCACGCCCTTCAGTTGACCAATATCCTACCTAGTCATTTGGTCAATGGACTTCCAACCATCGATTGGGCAGGGATCTATCCAAGCTGGGAAGTTCTTCTTCCCCAACTACTCTTTGTGGCCCTGATCGCCCTTATCACGGTGAGACAACATGGCAAAGAGTAGAGCAGATGAAATGACCATTGTCGAGCACTTGGTCGAATTTCGAAAACGATTGATCGCAGTGGTCTTGTGTTATATTATCGTCTTCATCGTAGCCTTTGTTTTTGCTGGAGAACTCTACCAGATCTTGACCGCTAGCCTGCATCAAAAATTGCTGGTACTGGGTCCAAATGATATCCTTTGGATCTATGTATCGCTGGCCAATCTCACAGCTTTTAGCCTGACCTTGCCCTTTATTGTCTACCAGATTTGGCAATTTGTGAGACCTGCTTTGAGGGAGAAGGAGGCGCGTGCAGTCTTTGCCTACATCCCAGCTAGCTTTATTTGCTTTGTGCTGGGGCTCGCATTTGGTTATTTCTTTGTCAGCCCTGCGATTTTAGAGGTCTTGATGCGCTTGGGAGAAGGACTGTTTGATACCCAATTGACGGCGCAAAATTATTTAACCTTCTTATGGCACACCACCCTGCCTTTAGGAGTCTTGTTTGAGTTACCAGTTTTGGTCGCTTTTCTGACCTCAATTGGGCTGTTGACACCACAGTTTTTAATCACCTACCGTCGTTACGCTTACTTTGTCCTGCTGGTCTTAGCCGTCGTGCTAACCCCTGCAGACTTTATTAGTGACTTGGCCATGACACTCCCTTTGATCCTCTTATTTGAAATGAGTGTCGCCATCAGTAAAGTCATCTATTCGAGAAAAAGGAGAAACTAATGGGAATTTTACGTGATATTGGAGCACCAGGTTTGATCATCATCATCTTGGGTGCCCTCTTGATTTTTGGACCAAAACGCCTGCCTGAGTTGGGCCAGTCTATCGGCAAAATGTTTGCTGAATTTAAGACAGCTGTCAATAAAGGCAGTGAAGAAGCCGATCAAGACGCCAAAGAAGCTAAAGAAGAAAAAGAATAATCAGACAATTTTCAAAATTCTATTGAGTTCGATTGCATAAAAAGGTATAATAAGACAAGTACTTGCAATCGACGAAGGAGGAAACCATGATTATTACGATTTTGTCACTCATTTTCTATTTTAGCTATATCGGATTCTTATGCTGGTTGGTCGTAAAAATTGTCGAAAAATTGTTCAATTTCTTGTTGAACCGTTAATGAAGAAACAATCCATTTCACCCCGAGTGAGTGGATTTTTTGTGTCCAATTCAGTTAGAAAGATTCAAACAAAGAGGTTTTAACGGTCTCAGATTGAAGATAAAGTCATATAAAAAACTTTCCTTAAGTGAGTACGGACGTCAGCGAACTTATTAGAAGTTCCATGACTAAATCAAAATACAAAGGGCGTCTGCGGATAAAGTCAAAAGAGGAAATTAGAAAGCAAGTGAAACAACACAACAAAACCATCGTTTTACTGACTGTTTTGTTTATTGCTATGCTTTCCATTTAAATGTTTTTATATCTTTCAACTTCTAGTATTTCTTGTTACTAGTGATGGACTATATCGTTTGTTTTTCTTATTTATTTTATAAGAATGTTAAGCTTAATAGAAATACAGTAATTACAAGATTGTAATATATTCTGTTATAGCTTTATGTGGCATGGGTATAAATTGATATGACTTTTATTATCTATGGTATAATGAGATAAATTTGGAGTTGTAGAGGCGAGCATTTGGAAGAACATAGACCTGATTTTAGAGATATAAAATCATATGAAGAATTTAACAGATACTACTGGTATCGAGAAGAGCTTTCACAAATTTGTAAGTACCTTGGATTAGAATACAGATGTACAAAAAAAGAATTAAATCATATTATAGAACAATATTTTAGGGGAAATAGAGTAGAAAAAGTTTTGAGGAAAAGAAACAAAAATCAAACCGAAATAATAACCCTAAATACATCATTACTTGAATGTGGGTTTTCCTTTAATCAGAAATTTCGTGATTATTTTTCAGCTGTAACAGGTGTTAATCCGTTTAAGTTTAATGCTGATATGGCAACTGCTTGGAGAAAAGTAAAACGGGACAACAACATAAATTTTACAATCCAAGATATGATTAAAATATACTATGGAGAGTCAGACTACGCCAAGTATGATAATTCAGCTTGCCAATGGAATCAATTTCTAAAAGACTTTTGTGCCGATGAATTTAGCAATCATTACTCCAACAAGTTAAAAGTTGCGGCTATCCTTTGGAATGAAGTTAGAGATTCAAAAAATAAAAAAATTTATTCACGGGGACTTCTAAAAGAATATAGCTACAAAATAGAGGAGTACTGTAAGTAAACAACTTCAAGTTTGTCGAACGGAATATAAAGTATTAAAGACGATAGCACTCTGTTTTTGCAGAGTGCTTTTTTGTTTTATAGAATATAAGAGAATGTGGGATACTTGCTTTCTCTGCTAGATGATCGAGCAGAGAAAGATTTATTAGATATGACATCAGTCAGCTAAACCCTTTTAGCTGGCTTTTTTGTTAGCGACTCGGTCATTAACTTGCTTGTCAAAATATAATTCGGTATCATAGATATATAATGTTTGGTAAGTAAGTCCTATTGTCAGTTCGGAACAAGTAGATAGGAGAAGGGGAGAAAAAACTAGTGAATAAAGACCAATTGATAGAGAAACCAGAAATAAATATTGTTGGGGTTATTGCAAATCATCAGTTTAACTGGTATATTTGTTCAAACGAAATGTGGACAATGGATATCGATAAATATATTCAGGCATACCAGGAAGCAGGTCTGGATGTTGATTTCTCCTATTTACCTGAGATTCAGCAGAATCTTCATGTGATTACAAAAAGCAATCTTGAGAGCTACTTAGAAATGTATAAAGATGATTGGCTGAAGGTGACGGTTGAAGAATTGATCTCAATGATCAAACGTTCAATGGAAGAGGAGAACTTGAATTCAGAGATTATTCTGGAAGGAAAAGCCTTGCTTCCGGATCTTTTCATCGATTTTGATAAAGAAGAATTTTATTCAAACCATCTGGGGATGAAAAACTACGAAAGATATGTGCCAAACGGATGGAAGTTTTTTTCAGGACGTTTTGATCATTTGATCCCCAAAGAGGAGCAATATTGGATTGAAGAGACCAAGAAAACTGAAGGAACTAGTCTTCTATTCATATAAAAATAATACAGTTTAAAAGTATTTCATGAGACTGTGAAATGCTTTAAAATTTCGCCACATTTCAAATCTTTATATTCCGTTTCGTTAGGAATAGCGATGGAAAGCCAACCAAATATGCTATACTGAAGTAGATAGAAGGAGGAGCGACTGATGAGCAGAAAGTGGGTAAAGATCATTGCTATTTTAATTTTCATCCTATCCGGTAGTTACTTTGTCTACAATAAACTAACGAAGCCGAATCTTGGACCGAAAACAACAAAGCTCTATAAGCATGGTTTTCTTTTGCTAGAAGAACAAATCGGAACCTACATCAAAGAACACTATACTGGGATTGAGAAGATTGAGTTCTCCCCAATCTACGTTACTGAAGAAGGGTCAACATTCTCAAATGCCTATGTGCGTCCGACGATCTATGACAAGTATGGAAATAAAGCTACTCTGGGAGATAAAATAAAGAAATTTATTCCATTAAGTTATGGATTGATTTCAGACATTGTTCTTGATTTTGATGGAGGTGGCAATGAAGTCATTGAGTTACTGGACTCAAATGGCAAACCTGTAGACGTTTCAAATGAGGAGCATTTGCCTAAGAGAGCTATACTCACAGAGGCAAGTAGTACAGATGAAAATATTGAATTATTAGTAGAAGATGGTCAGTTAATAGGAGTCGTAAAGGATGATAAAGGAAGCCCTGGTGCAGAAATTGTTTATAATACGGAACTCCATAAAGGAGACGCGAGAGAGTAGCGCTAACCAATGAAATAGAATGAAAAAGAAAGGACAAAACACATGCAGTATTATTTTATCGGTGGCCTAGGTGGTAATAGCTACCATCTGGCTCCACTAATGGATGAGCTAGGCTTTCCTGTGACCTTTCTAGATCCCTATAGGGAAATGATTCAGACAGAAAACGATCTTCGTGATTGGTTTCAAGGTCAGATCGGCCAGGCTGAAGAGATCTGCTTATTTGGGCATTCCTTGGGTGGAGATTTGGCTCGTTATCTGGCTACTGAGTTTCCTCAGATCCAGGCTTTGATTCTCCTGGATGGGGGTTATCTGGATATGGAAAAGATCCTGCCTCTTGAAGAAGAACTAGAAGGAACGGCGTCCTTCATGCAGCAGCAAGTTTTTGCAACTTTAGAAGAAGCCGTGTTATCAGAACTTGGTGATGGAGAAGATCCTACTCCTATAGCGCGAAAAGCAGTAGAGGCTAGCTTTCGCTGGAATCCAGCAAGTGAACAATATGAATTAAATCTGGATCTCGAAAAGGTCATGGCTTTATTGCGTCTACGGCGTCGGATCAAGACTTACCAGATTCCACTGGCGGACCTGCCTGCCCTTTTTATTGGACCTCGGTACCAAGAAGAACCGGAATGGAGAAAAGACGCTCTGAAGCAACTAGATCCCCAGATCGAGCAAGTCTTACTAGATGGTTTGGGGCACGAACTGTATACAGAGTCGCCAGAAATTGTGGCTAGAGAAGTCAACAATTGGCTCCAAAATGTTCATAAATAAAACCTGTTTCTCTGTGTGAAACAGGTTTTTGTCTTGTAATTTCCGAACGTTATTTCCTATAAAATCATTCCCATTGCATTAGGTCCGTATCTTTGGTATAATCTATCAAGGAAACGTCAAGAGACGTAGCGATGCGCTTGCGCATAGGTAGGTCAGTTTTTAGAAAAGAGATTTTTCAATCTATGTTAAATGAATTTCCTATTTTCGACTATGAAGATATCCAGTTGATTCCCAACAAATGTATCATCAATAGCCGGTCAGAAGCAGACACAACCGTCCAATTTGGTAAGCATACCTTCAAGCTTCCAGTTGTTCCTGCCAATATGCAGACAATCTTGGATGAGAATGTGGCAGAGCAGTTGGCGCGTGGTAGTTATTTCTACATCATGCACCGTTTTGATGAAGCGGGTCGGATTCCTTTTGTCAAACGCATGCATGAGCAAGGTTTGATCGCTTCCATTTCGGTTGGTGTTAAGGAATACGAATACGACTTTGTGAGTCAATTGAAGGCAGATGCGCCTGAGTACATCACTATTGATATCGCACACGGTCATGCGGATAGTGTCATTCGGATGATTCAACACATCAAGAAAGAATTGCCAGATACCTTTGTCATTGCTGGAAATGTCGGAACACCTGAAGCTGTTCGTGAATTGGAAAATGCGGGAGCTGATGCGACTAAGGTCGGAATCGGTCCTGGTAAGGTTTGTATCACCAAAGTGAAGACTGGATTTGGTACAGGTGGTTGGCAATTGGCTGCTCTTCGGTGGTGCTCAAAAGCAGCGCGTAAGCCAATCATTGCGGATGGTGGTATTCGGACCCATGGTGATATTGCCAAATCGATTCGTTTCGGGGCATCTATGGTCATGATCGGTTCCCTCTTTGCAGGACATATCGAAAGTCCTGGTAAAACAATAGAGATTGATGGAGAGTCTTTCAAAGAGTACTATGGATCTGCTTCAGAGTACCAAAAAGGCGCTTATAAGAACGTCGAAGGTAAGAAGATTTTATTGCCTGCCAAGGGTCATTTGCAAGACACCTTAACGGAAATGGAACAAGATTTGCAAAGTTCGATCTCTTATGCAGGAGGCCGAAAATTAGCAGATTTGAAACATGTTGACTATGTGATCGTTAAGAATTCTATCTGGAATGGCGATGCACACTAATTGAATTACTTATTTATTTCACGAATGGGCGTGATGTTTCTACAAGGTGCCGGAACACCTAACAATAAGTAAGTCGGGACTATTTCTCTTTCTAGAGAGATTTCAAGGCTTGCTTAGCAGGCCTTTTTGTGTTTTATGAATGAAGTAGAGGATTTTTTAAAAAAGTAGGAGGAAGTATGAAATTACTTGAAGAGCGCATCTTAAAAGATGGCAATGTTTTAGGTGAGAATATCCTCAAGGTGGATTCCTTTTTGACCCACCAAGTGGATTTCAAATTGATGAAAGAGATTGGTCAGACTTTTGCGGATCAGTTCAAAGATGCTGGTGTGACCAAAGTCGTGACCATTGAAGCGTCTGGAATTGCACCAGCCCTTTATGTAGCAGAAGCCCTGGATGTTCCTATGATCTTTGCTAAGAAGGCGAAAAACATCACGATGAATGAGGGTATTTTGACGGCTGAGGTTTATTCCTTTACCAAGCAAGTCACCAGCACAGTTTCGATTGCTGGTAAATTCTTGGATCCATCAGATAAGGTTTTGATCATTGACGATTTCCTTGCAAATGGGCAAGCAGCCAAAGGCTTGATTCAAATCATCGAACAAGCTGGTGCTCAAGTCGAAGCGATTGGGATCGTGATTGAAAAATCCTTCCAAGATGGACGGGGATTGTTAGAAGAGTTGGGATATCCAGTTGTATCCCTTGCACGTTTGGACCGTTTTGAAAATGGTCAGGTTGTATTTAAGGAGGCAGACATCTAATGCAAAAACAAGAAAGCCATTCACAGGCGGCCATTCTAGGCTTGCAACACCTTTTGGCCATGTATTCGGGATCTATTTTGGTGCCGATCATGATCGCAGGAGCTTTGGGCTATAATGCTCATCAACTAACCTATCTCATCTCTACAGATATCTTCATGTGTGGGGTTGCGACTTTCCTTCAAGTGCAGCTTAATAAATACTTTGGGATCGGTCTTCCGGTAGTCCTTGGGGTTGCCTTCCAGTCTGTGGCACCTCTCAGCATGATCGGGGCTAGCCATGGTAGTGGTGCCATGTTTGGTGCCTTGATTGTCTCAGGGATTTATGTCATCCTTGTCTCTGGTTTCTTCTCTAAGATTGCCAATCTCTTCCCATCAATTGTAACGGGATCCGTTATTACCACCATTGGTTTGACCTTGATTCCAGTAGCGATTGGAAATATGGGAAATAATGCGCCAAAACCAACCGTTCAAAGCTTGATTTTGGCTGTAGTGACCATTCTCATCATTTTAGTTGTTAATATCTATACGACTGGTTTTATTAAATCCATTTCAATTTTGATTGGTTTGATCGCAGGGACTGCCATTGCGGCTTCTATGGGCTTGGTAGACTTCACACCTGTGGCTCAAGCACCAGTTGTTCACGTTCCAACGCCTTTCTTCTTTGGAGCTCCTAAGTTTGAAATCACCTCAATCGTCATGATGTGTATCATCGCGACAGTTTCTATGGTTGAATCAACAGGTGTTTATCTTGCACTTTCTGATATTACTAAAGATCCAATTAATAGCACGCGCCTTCGCAATGGTTACCGCGCTGAAGGGTTGGCCGTTCTCCTCGGTGGTATCTTCAACACCTTCCCTTACACCGGATTCTCACAAAACGTTGGCTTGGTGAAATTGTCTGGTATCAAGACTCGTCTTCCAATCTACTATGCGGCTGGTTTCCTTGTTCTTCTTGGTCTCCTTCCTAAGTTTGGAGCTTTGGCACAAATCATTCCAAGTCCAGTTCTTGGGGGAGCGATGCTTGTCATGTTTGGTTTTGTATCGATTCAAGGGATGCAGATTCTTGCGCGTGTTGATTTTGAACACAATGAGCACAACTTCTTGATCGCTGCTGTATCGATTGCTGCAGGGGTTGGTTTGAACAACAGCACCCTCTTCAATGGCCTTCCAACAGGATTCCAAATGTTCTTTGCGAACGGAATTGTCGTTGCCAGTGTCTTGGCGATCATTCTCAATGCTATTTTAAACCGCAACAAAAACTAATCTCACATGAACCGGAGGTCCTTGGATCTTCGGTTTTTTTGACTTTTAAAGAAACATATAGTAGAGTGGAAGAGGAGAAAATCTTATTTGATGAGAAGAGAGTTAGAATCATGTATGTAACCTATTACTTTAAAGAGCGCTTGCGCTTGTTTTTGAGTCTATTTTTGCCGATTTTAATCTATCAATTGGCCAATTATTCGGCCAGCTTTGTCGATACAGCCATGACTGGTCAGTACCGGACCCTTGATTTGGCTGGTGTTTCTACAGCTACCAGTCTGTGGAATCCATTTTTTACTTTCCTGACAGGGATTGTCTCCGCACTGACGCCGATTGTTGGGCATCATTTAGGCAAGGGAAATAAAGAAAGGATTGCTGGCGATTTTTACCAATTCCTCTATATGTCATTTGGTATGGCTATTCTCTTAATAGGCTTTGTTTGGGGGATTGCGCCCATGATTCTCAAGCAGATCGGCTTAGAAAATGTTGTTGCTCAAATAGCCATTCGCTACTTATATTTCCTTTCTCTAGGGATCTTACCCTTGTTGCTCTTTAGTATCGTGCGGACCTTCCTCGATACCTTGGGAATGACGCGTCTATCCATGTACTTGATGCTCTTGCTTTTGCCTCTCAATGCTTGTTTTAACTATATCCTGATCTATGGGGCATTTGGTTTTCCTGAGATGGGAGGAGCAGGAGCAGGTCTTGGAACCTCTCTGGCCTACTGGGTCTTGCTGGTTATTGCGGTTTTGATCTTGTGCAAGCATCCCAAGGTAGCACCTTTCCAATTGTGGAAGCCGCAACCTTATGATTTTCAAGGGATGAAAGAAGTATTGCGCCTTGGGCTTCCAATCGGTGGAATTGTTTTTGCAGAAGTCATCATCTTCTCGCTGGTTGGTTTGTTAATGGCAAAATTCCCATCACTGACCATTGCGAGCCACCAATCAGCCATGAATTTTTCTACCCTGATGTATGCTTTCCCGGTTAGTATCTCTAGTACCATGGCGATTATCGTATCTTACGAACTGGGAGCAGGAAGACCAGAAGTGGTCAAACAATATTGCCGTTTGGGACGACTGACAGCCTTTGGATTTGCCATTGTCACTCTCGTCTTTCTCTATACATTCCGCTTCCAACTAGCAGGGCTGTATGGCAAGGATCCAATTTTTGTGCAACAAACAGCTATTTTCATGACCTATAGTCTCTTTTTCCAAGTGGCTGATACTTTTGCAGCACCCCTACAAGGGATTTTGCGAGGGTATAAAGATACAACCGTTCCATTCTTATTAGGAGTCTTTAGTTATTGGTGCATTTCTATCCCACTAGGGATTTTCCTTGATCATGTGACTAACTTGGGTCCATACGCCTATTGGATCGGCCTTATTTCTAGCCTTGTCGTGAGTGGAATTTGTTACCAGCTTCGGCTCTGGCAGATCGAAAAAAAGCAGGCAAACTAAAATGAAGTCTGGGAAACCAGGCTTTTTGTGTACCGTGAATATTATAAATTTTCTGAAAGTTCTTGACAATTGATGTCAAAGTGGTAAGATTAGGAGGTAGAAATGAAGAACTAGAAGGAGAACAAGATGAGAAGTGATATGATCAAAATGGGGATCGACCGAGCACCAGCGCGTGGTCTCCTCTATGCGACAGGGCAAGTAAAATCAGCAAAGGATATGCAAAAGCCCTTTATTGCCATTTGTAACTCCTATATTGATATCGTTCCAGGGCATGTTCACCTGCGTGAATTAGCGGATATTGCCAAGGAAGCTATCCGCGAGGCTGGTGGGATTCCTTTTGAATTTAATACCATCGGTGTCGATGACGGAATCGCTATGGG
>ERZ1036435.191-NODE-191-length-49284-cov-12.033598_pt1 | contig 49284 bp, 34 predicted proteins | sample MGYA00514223_ERZ1036435 | MGnify/ENA primary metagenome ERZ1036435 (study PRJEB33795, sample SAMN09464927) | human gut metagenome | host: Homo sapiens | place: USA: Stanford, California | collected 2016-08 | study: EMG produced TPA metagenomics assembly of the... | reverse complement strand
GCTGACCACCTTGACCAGGCTGCATAGGCTGACCACCTTGACCAGGCTGCATAGGCTGACCACCTTGACCAGGCTGCATAGGAGGCATAGCCATATTTGGAGGTGGTGGGCCTTGGAACATGCTAGGATTGACATTCATTGGATATTGATAACCTGGCATAGGACCATAACCTGGAGGAGGTATGGCCATGTTTGGAGGAGGCATGTTGGGGGGCATCATGGGCATTGGAGGCATTAGGCCATGTGGACCTTGATGCTGCTGTTGTTGCATCTGACGTTGCTGTCTCTCAATTTCCTCCATTGACAATACAGGCTCTTCCGGTCTTGCTTCAGTTTGTCCACCCCACAATGACTCCATTGGCTTCAAATCCATTGAGGCATCAACATTTTGTTGACCTGGCTTATTAATACCGGATGATGCCGCGGTAACATAGGATCTTTGAGGCATGACACTTGCTTGTGCAGGAACATTATTGTTAGTGGCAGCCTTGCCAGGGTGGCCGAAATCAAAATCGGTACCAACTTCAATGTCTGCACCGAAGGTCTCGTCATTCAAGTAATCGTTCTCTTCCAGCTCATGTTCTCCAAAACCATTATAGGTTTCTTCAAAATTTAGAGCACTCTCTCTTCTTCTCTGACTCATGTCGATTAATCAGAAGAATATTTATATCACTTAGTTTCCCAATGGAATAGAATTGTGCGGTAAGGTAAAATCCACAAACAATCCAGCAAATCTAAACAATCTTAACCTTAGGTAAAAAAGGGCAAGTAGATTATACGGCGTCCTCTATATTGTTTATAATTTCTTACTCGGAAAGTAGAATTTCAGACGTTGCTTTTATACCAAAACCTTGCTCAATTTCTTCGGAAAAACACGGTGATAAAAAAACCTTTCTTGCCTGTTGCTATCCACCAGTAAAACGACTAAGTCTCTAGGCGTCTGTAATTGGGATTTACAAGTAAATAAGGCAAGAATATTGCTCAATCAATAGCTATGTTTCTTGCTATTTTCAATTTTTGAGGGAGGCGGACGACGTCAAAAATTTTTTTTCAAAGAAATTTTGGCAAATTACAATTTACCCGGTTTCATTGATACTTAAGCATTATAGCGATGGCCGATGGCCAGATATTGTTGATTCTGCACACATACTATAAACTATCCGAAACAAGCAGAAGAATGCTATGCAGTGTATATTAAAGTTTTGATTGCTATCTTCAATTCTAAATATATATGCTATGCTATCATTTCCTATTTACATGGGTGAGCGTTAGGATGCCATCCAAAGGATGTATGGACTCAACTTTACAATGTTTGATGGTGTCACCAATTCTGGGAATCTTCTTCATTGCAGGATCGAGTTTGAGGGTACCTCTTGCGTAAGAGTATTCTGGGAACAAACAATTGACTGTACCATTTTGTGGAACTGATGTCACTATAACATCGTGTGTTTTGGTTCCTGATTGTTCAAGATGTTTCAATGTCCAATACGTTGATGAGTGACGTTGAAATATCTTCAAGATATCTGCTCTAGCTTGGAAACTCCACACATATTGGTCCAGATATTCCTGTTTAAAACACAGAGGTAACTTCTTCAGAAATCTATGCAATTGTAAATGATTTATCAGATCTGGACCACGTCTCATTGGTGATGTAACTGTTAAGTAAGCCGTATTTCCAATCATCTTATGTGGGAGTGGAAATGGTGAGTAGAAACTAGATGATAATTGTGATGATATCTTGGTAATATCTTTCAATGAGGGAAGTTTACCTAACTTGATGTTTTCTTTTAACAGTTCGAACTGGGCTTTGGCTTGGTTGCCTAAATTCAATCCATTGTAACATCTATAAATACCAGGGATCTTGTTTTCTTGGAAAAAAGCTGCACAAAGCTTGTTAGTCAATATCATAAACTCTGATACCAATAATGTTGATTTGGTCTGCGATTGGTCATAAAATGTTGGTATACAGAGCTCTCCATCATCATCCGGGGATAAACTAACGAGCCCTTTATTAAATCCATCACCAAATACAACCGCATTATCATCATGTATTCGTTTATGTAATAATTTAGTAGCCAATGTATGCAATAATTCCAGCTGCTTCTTTTGTTTCGATGGCAGACTATTGTCATCACCATTTAAAATTGAATCCACCCTGTCGTAAGTAACTTTTGGGAAATTAGAGACTATGCCCAGCCTGACTTGAAACGTACCGTAGTCAACATGTAAACCACCATCTTCTTTATCTACCAACTCAAATGAAAATGATATCGTTTCAGTCTTTCTATCATGCTTTCCTAAATCAGCCCTATTGCAAAACGATTTCGGTAACATCGGTACGACCAAATCCGGCAGATATGTAGTAAAAGCACGTTTTAGAGATACCCTTAATACATCATCGCTAATACCAGACTTGGTATAATCAAATGACTCAGGAAATAAACCCGCAGGATCAGCAATATGAATATGAATTCTACTCCTTACACCGTCTAACTCCTCAATTGAAATACCATCATCTATTTCGTGAGCATCTTCGGAGTCAATACAAAAAACTGGCATATCCCCAAAATCATAACGGTCAGTATCACTGACTATAGTTGGCATAGCTGTGTCGTACAATTTTTGTTCAACACTTGAGATACCGGAAGATTTAGGAATATTGAGATCCCAATTTCCTAAAATAAAATTGCTGCTATTACTCTGGGGGGATATTTCAACAAGCAGTTTTCCACAAAGAGACCTAGTGACATCTTGATCTCGATACATGTCGATATGCCTGAATATTTTACTTATTATTGTTGTTAAGACAGCGTTCTCCTCAATGTTACCCGCAGCATAATCGTTAAGAAGTGTTCTAATATAATCATACCTCTTGGCAATACTATGATAATCTTTATCGTTAACTAATTTAGCAAATGCTTTTATCTCCTGATAGTCATTCCTCTCGAGTCGCGTAATCACTTCCTGGTAAAATAAATGTGCTTTCTTCAATGGCAACACTGCAACTGTTGTTGGTGATAGTAGTGCAGTGTTAGTATATACTGAACCCCACAAATTATTCTGTTGTTGTTCTCTGACACCCCAATATGTTGCAAGTAATGTTGTTGGATCAATGGATTTATTAACAACTGACATACTTTCATCGATTACTTTCCTTACGTAGGCGTCGCCGTTAATTGCATCAGTAGCCTCTTTGATATTAAGATTTTTTATAATCCTTACTAATGACATGAAGTTAACATGCTTGGAGCCTCTAGAATCCTGCAAGTATCTGTGTATAAGTTCTAACTTCTTTAGAACAATCGGTAATTGAGTCCAAGCAAATTTTGTAAAAGTTGCCAATGTGAAACTCACAATTAGCTGTCTTGTTAATACAGGCAGTATTTCTGTTTCATTAGAAGAGTTCTTTATGGTGCCAATTTTCTGATATGGATGATTACTTTCCCGTTTCAATAATTGATTCACTTCTTCTGGCAAGTCTTTAGGTATTCTTAATATCACAGAGTTCTTCATGGCATAGATGAGAGTACCGTCCTTCTTCGCAAAAGTGTATCGAGGATCGGTTGTAGATTGCGGAAGATTTACACACATAGTGAGTTCTGAGGTGCATTGCTTCAACAATACAATATCGCCCACGTTTAGCGATGTCCGTAGTAATTCAGCTGGGTCAAATGATAGCTTCTGAGCCTTCTGGTACTGCTCCATGTTACCTCGATGAAAGTCTGAGTTGATAATAAATTTGTCAAACACTTCCGGTCTCAGCAAGCGTGTAGCCTTGTCTTCTCCATGGTCACTGGCTTTCCAGTCAGCCTTGAACCATCGCTGACTGGGCTCTAGGTACCGGGCTCTATACCTCTTATTAAATCCAGATATAATCTGTGGCAACTGCCTTATCTCAAAGTCTGGCTCAAGGCCTTTTGTCCTGGCCAGATAGTTCTTCACACTATTCTCCAATGGCGCATTATCCAGTCTTCGACAGCAATGAAACCATCGCCTCTGCACACGTACCTTCATAAACTCTTCTGAACTACAGCTTTATGAATGTCGTTTGTACTAACCACTGTGTATACACATACAACTTCCTCAAAGTGTACTCACTGCTCAGAAGCTTTCAAGGCCTGTATATCCTCTTTTAAACTTTAGTATTTCAGCAAAGCTAAATCTTTTCACAAGAAATGACTTCCTTATTAGAGTGAATGAAACTCGAGAAAAGTACCAAGTACGGAAGGGCAATGAATAAAGCTAGACACTTGTGCCTCACTGGCATTGGCAACCCTGAGCCAAGTTACAAGGGCACCCGCCATAACGTGGGCCTCACCGTGCTGGACCTATTGATCAAGCAATTGGTACCGAGAGATCAGCATGTATTCTGCAGAGAGGGTAAAGTTCATGTACTCAGGACACCTACGATAACATTCATAAGATCAGATATCGGTTTCATGAACCTCAGTGGTCGCAGTGTGGTGCCTATGTGGCAGAAATTGTACACTGATCACACCGATTACGCTGTGATCCACGATGAACTCAGCTTGAGGACAGGTGCCCTGCAACTAAGACAACCTCAGGCCAGTCTCCGAGGCCACAATGGACTCCGGGATATATCAGCACACTGGCGCCACCAGTACTACAAGCTGGCCATTGGCATCGACAGACCTGAGTCGCGAGACCCGCAGGCGGTGGCCGACTACGTACTCAGTAAAGTACCCCAGCGCGATGCCACTTACATAGAGAACACTACAACGTCTAAGGCACTCGAGCTGCTGCAAAGACAGTTCCCATATATATAATTGTACATAGTCTGATCAGCTAACCATCAATAAGCCTTCCATCCCATACTATTATATCCGATAAACTCTTATAATCCACTAAACGAAAGTGGGTCCCGAAGAGCCAAATTTTTCATACGAGGGAAGTCTGAGCATAAACTTCGAAGTCCATATATTGCTGTTATAAGAGCAGTGGATAACGGTTGCTAGAGTCAATTGATCTTTCTGTTGTAGGGTATACAGGAGGAACAAGCTGTTTAATTGAGATCAAGAATCGGTATCAATATTACAAAAAAAAAATACCAGATAAACAATGGGTAAAGTACTTGACTTGGCGCTGCATCCGCTTGAATTGAGAGCTGCTTTGAAGCTTAAGTTTATCAGACAGCCATTGTTCAGCACCAATGACACCAGAGCTACTCCACAGCTGGAGAGATGTTACGAGCTGTTGAATCTGACCTCCAGGTCCTTTGCTGCGGTTATTATGGAGTTGCACCCTGAGTTGCGTAATGTGATCATGGTCTTCTATCTGATTCTGAGGGCTTTAGACACTGTCGAGGACGATATGACCATTGATCCTCAATTGAAGGTCAAAGTGTTGCGTGAATTCGACTCCAAGTTGGACACCACCGATTGGTCCTTTGATGGCAATGATCTAAAGGAGAAAGACCGTGTTGTATTGACCGAGTTCCCATGCATCCTTGGTGAATATCACAAGTTGAAACCAGAGTATCAGAAGGTTATCAAGAGAATTACCGGTCTTATGGGTAACGGTATGGCCGACTACATCTTAGATGAGAACTTTAACTTGAACGGTGTGCAAACTGTTACGGACTACGACAAATACTGCCACTATGTTGCTGGCCTAGTCGGTGATGGTTTGACTGAATTGATTGTCCTTGCAGGTTTTGGTTCTGACGATTTATACCATGGTAAAAACAGCTTCCAATTGTACGAGAGCATGGGATTATTTTTGCAGAAGACCAACATTATCAGAGACTACGCCGAGGATTTGGATGACGGTCGTTCTTTCTGGCCTAAAGAAATCTGGTCTGAATATGCTACGAAGCTAACCGACTTCAGAGACCCAAAGAACACCCAAAAGGGTGTCGATTGTATTAACCACTTGGTATTGAACGCCTTGACCCATGTCATCGATGTCTTGACTTACCTAAGTTCAATCCACGAGCAATCCTCATTCCAATTCTGTGCCATTCCTCAAGTTATGGCCATCGCCACTTTGGCCAAAGTCTTCAACAACCCTGAAGTGCTAAGAAAGAATGTTAAGATCAGAAAGGGAACCACCTGCGACTTAATTTTGAACTCTAGAACTTTGAAAGGCTGTGTTGACATCTTCCAATACTACTTACGTGACATGAAGCAACGTTTGCCTGTTGAAGATCCAAACTACTTGAAGTTTAACATTCAAGTTGCTAAGATTGAACAATTCATTGAAGAAATGTTCCAGGACAACTTACCAGCCGGTGTTGAACCAAGAGAAACCATGATCTACTTGAAGGTCCAAGAAAGATTAAAATGGGACACCCAAGTTATTCCAAGAGTGCAAGAAGAAGATTACAAATTTAACATGGCTTTGAGTGTTGTCTTCTGTGTATTGTTAAGTTTCTATTTCTTCACTAAGTGAAGAGTAAGTGTAACGGAATGCTAATAACGATTTTCATGAGTCTCTTTAATGCTTTATAAGTCAATATCCCCAAAAAATCATAAAAGATGAAAAAAAAACATCAAAAGATTAAATTCATCAACAAATTAAATACTATGTAAAACTTCTATAGAAATTAAAATTCATACACCTGTAGTCTACTACACTAACAGAATGCCAAAAACTGATGATTACTCACAGATATAGCATTTTACATGATCGGGAGGGGCCTATCAGAGAATATTACTTTGTATTCAATGATGTCCAGCATCTCTACATTTTTACCTTCGTTAAATTTCAGTATTCCCAGTGGTGTACTAAGTTTTACAACTTTCCCAAGAAGCCTCTGTTTCTTACCCACATACAGTACCGCTTTCTTGTCCTCTATATTCAAACTCCCAAACTTCACTGCATCTACCCCGTCAAACTTCTTGCTGAGCTCGCTATCTTCGTCTATACTTGTAGGAAGTTCCAAAGATCCCTGTATCTCGACCATAATTGTACCCAACGGTGTCTCAATTGTGTTCGCCGGAGTTGCTGATCCGCCATCTGTACTGGAGTCCTTGGAAAGCAACTCTTTCAGCTTGTCATAATTGATATCCACAGAAGGCATTATACGTATTGTTAACCAGCGGGTGGTTTAGTCTGCTCCTGAAGAGTTTCTAGTCCCAAATACTTTGAACTCATCGAGCTTTTTCCAGCTTTTTCAGTGAAATTTCATTTTTAAAGGTCCTAAAAGCATGCCAAATTTTGAAAAATATAATAAAGAGTATACTAACCAGCAATTCAGGCTTTGTGACGGTGCAACAACTATACCATAGTACATTTGTAATTTTAACAAACAATCAGGACATAGTGTGAGTTCAAATGTTTTGGTTTAGGGACAAGAGGACGCTTGTGCAGAGGTACACCGCTGATCTAGCGCAGATTACCACACAGATACATGACTTAGACAAGTCGATCAAGCATGGCAGCAAGCGGGTGGCGAGGCTGCAGAGGCAAGTCACTTATTTTGGACTTTCTGCCATCACTCTTCTGGGGTCATACATGTTTCTGAACTACACGCCGGCGATCACAGTGATTGCCATGGCTGGTGCAGTGGCGATCGTCGTTATAGTAAAACTGCTTCTATCAAGGATGTACCAAGTATATCACCAGTACAGGATCAAGAAATTGAGCCAGCTACGTGGCCTACACCAGAAGAAGCTTGATAAGCTGAAAGAGGAGACGAATTACAATGCCACAAGTTCTATCATACAGCGGTTCTCATCAGGGGAGACTCAGTCCGAGGATGCTGTTATACTTATGGATGAGGAGATCAGCAAGAAGTACAACGAACTGACGGAATTGCAAAAGCAATTGACAGAGCTGAAGCAGAATGAGAAGAAATTGATGGACCCCAAGGAAAGAGATGTGTGGTTTGACAAGGTTCTTGGTGTGCTCTCTGGAGGGGATGAGATGGCTCCAAAACCCATCATATGTACCAACTGTAACGAGCACTGTGGGGCGTACAGATTACTGAACAGACCATTGAAGTATGTGTGTCCTAATTGTGGCATCAAGATAGATGAGACTGCCAAGATGGAACAGGCAGTTAACGAAGAGGTGAACGAAGACAAGACGAAATAAATTAAGAGGAAGAACTCCCAAAATAACAATTACGAATTAGTTATAATGTCCTTTTAAATTCATGATATTAAACTATTTATTTCATTAAAAGATATGTATATACTTGAAATACTTTTAGTTATTCTTGGAAAGAACAAAAGAAAAAGGATATTCAGCAATTTTATTTATTCAAATGAAAAAAATCACTTAGACAAGGACATGATAGCGTTGACGATATCACCGTTGTGTTCCTTCAGCGCTTTGATGGCCTGGCCCTTGGTGGCGTTAGTCTGTTGGACGACCAAGTCTATGTCGTCATTGGACAAGTCACCAGCGTCGACGTCTTCCTCGGCAGCGTCACCCTCAGTCTTGTTCTCGTTGGCAACAGCAGCGGCTTGCATGTCAGCTTGGATATCCTCTGGGGTCTTGGTGGCAGTTTGGGATTGAGCTTGTTGTTGAGCAGCAGCCAATCTCTGGGTGAAGTTGTCAACCTTGGCTTCACCGAAGACAACGTAGTTACCACCAACAGAACGGAAGACTTCTGGCTTCTCAATGGCAAAGATTTGGTTGTCCTTCTTTCTGAATGTAACTCTGATGATACCTGGAACCTTCTTCAAACCAAGCTTGGAGATCAACTCTCTAGCCTTCTTCTCGTTTCTGTTCAAAATAGTAACGTTAGCACCTTCTGGAATCTCAGCCATCTTTGTATATCTGTATTATTGACGTGTTTTTGATTTGTCCCTATTGCAACAGCTACTCAATTGACCAAAATTGTGTAGCAATAACAACTTATATGTGCTATGAGACCCTCCAAAGCTCTTCGATGAAAGAAATTTTGAAAAAAAAAAGCGTCGACGAGAAATGTAGCGTTGTACGTGTTGCTTGCCACGGGGTGTAAGGTACGTACAGCATTACCATAATAAGCTCATCATCATCTTTCAGTTTGAGTATCCCATATATTTGGAGTGGGTTCGGCCATCTCTGTAGCCACAGCGTATATTCAGGGGTGGTGACTGGGCAACTTATTACTGGTGAGTGGAGTGGACAATGATGCTGCGACGTTGGGTTTGCAAAGCGAGCAGTGCGAGGTTGCGATTACCAACAAGGGTACCAGTCTGGCTGCCGGATGGTAGTCCAGCTCGATTGGCACATAGAGCACCAAACCAGCTGGTACCTGGTATGTCATCGTTTCAAATACGGCCAATACAGGTGCGATGGGCTAGCGATAAGAATGCAGTGAGGAAGAGCATCAAGGAGAAGATTGCACAGTACAAGTTTATCACAGAGCGTGACAGGACTCTGGCGCAGACGTCTGGTTTGTTTGCCAAGCTGAGGATCAACACACGGTGGTTTCTGAAACGGTCCCTGAACAGGCCGTTCAATACCGATGATATCGGTGCCTTCATATCTTGGATTCTAGTGAGCAACTTCATCATCCTGCTGCTGTGGACTACGTCTTTCGTCTCTGTGATAATATATCTCCTGAATACTGTGTACGCACAGGAGTACGTAGCAGAGAAGATTGGTAACTACCTGACCAGGAACACCGCATTGTCTGTGGTTTTTGAGAGCGCTGTGGTGCCAGACTGGTCCTCGGGGAAGATCAGCTTCAAGAATGTGTTTATATCACGGAGGCCCAAAACCTCGCATAGTTTCACCAAAGGTTCCCAGAAGGAAGCGGCTCAGAGGGCGAAATTAGCACTGAGCGAAAGCCTGTTGGTGAACCGTGAGGATTTCGACCACGGAAACTACACACAGTTCGATCTGACTCTTGACCAGCTGGATATCTCTCTTAACTTGAGGAAATGGATCAATGGTAAAGGGTTTATAGACGAAGTGATTATCAATGGGCTTAGGGGTATTGTAGATAGAACGCATGTGGTATGGAAAGCCAACGATGATCCCCGGAATTACAAGAATATAGCACAGCCCGGTGATTTTGAGATTTCTAATTTTAAGATGAACGATGTACTGTTCACACTCTATCAACCTCAGGGGTTCAGGCCGTTCCAAGTCAGTATATTCAACTGTGAACTGCCGCAATTGCGCAAACATTGGCTGTTCTACGATATATTGAATGCAAACAGCATGAGTGGCACATATGACAACTCGATGTTCACGATTCATAGGAAATATAACACACTTGGCGACGGATCTTCTGAGTCGCCTGTATCTCCCTGGAGGAAAGTGACACGATTCAGGGTGGATTCCCTGGATGTAGACCATCTCAATGCGGGCATTGAGGGGCCATTCGGATGGATCACGGAAGGCAAAGTTAACATGATCGGTGATGTTCTTTTACCAGACAAGAATGCCGATTCTTTACAACTCACAGAACTTTTAACGGAGATCAGTAACAGACTTATCAAACAGGCAAAGATGTACAATATCATCCCACAAAATAAAAGCGAGACACCGGACATAGACCCAGACGATTACTTCATCATGGACTTCTCTCTAAAGCTAAATCACGTCAAGGCCACAGTGCCATTGTTTGCTCCGGGGATGACGTACATCAACAACGCCTTGATCAGACCCATCGTCGGGTATATAAACTCCCACAGAACCTATATCCCAATTAAGTGCCGTGTAGTGAAGAAGATAGACGACTTTGAAGGATCTTGGACCGTCTACGACTCATACCTGATGCAAGACCTCAGTGCGGAAGTGTACGATGCATTCGCAGTCTATGTAGCTGACGACCAACAACGCTCACAACGTATCAAGAAAGTGGGCTTCTGGTCTTTGCAAGTACTGTTACAGCTGATACTACTTAGCCTGGGGTCCATTGCATAACTGTAAATAGCAACAACACAAATATAAGCAGAGCTAACTATATACATGACTATATCGATGACTATCGACGGGGTTGTCACCGACGAAGAAGGGACAGCCATAATAAATTGAAGAAAGTTTCATTAATTAAACCATTATAACAAGGTAGTATAAAAGGGGCATTGTAGTTCTAGTTTTAAGAGTCAGTATAACTCTGGTCACAGGACGATATATCCATTGATTGCTTGATACTTTGACACTCTATTTTTTTTGGTAGCTGCTAGGGAGACTATAACTACAAGCCCGGTGAATTAAAGAAGAAGTTATTGGTAGTAGAAAGGACAAGAAACCTCAACTACTCATTTGTTGATATGACTAGACCACCAGTTTTGCAGTACGGTATACCATTTGGTGTAACGGTGGGGGTGTGGAAGAGTCTCCGGAAGTATCTTGGGCATCGGATGCCTTACTCCTCTTTGCATGAACCAAGCCAGTTTGAACAATGGGCAGATGACTTTTTTGTTCCCGAGACGTTGCAGGAGAAGATAATCGAGCACATACCGGAACCAGTGAAGCACAACAAATTGAGTGAGTTGTTTGAACAGGTGACACAGCGCTTTTTTGATATGGACACTAGATTATCAATTATTATGCTTATAGTGATTGTGCTCGCGCCGTTACTAAGTCCGAGCAGAAAGGAGACACATGAAAATTGCAATGACAATGAAAATGAATTACAACAGAGCACAGCGGAGGAGCGGCTAAAGTCAGCAGAGACAACAGCCGTTGATTTGGACGAGCAAGAAAAAGAGATACATATGGAAGAGATTGAAGACTCCACGGTCGTGGCTGTCAAACTGCCAGTTGCAACAGCAGAAGAGGTAGAACTAATGCATGAGACCTTTGGCGCAGTGCCGGCACTCAAGAGAGAACCAAACCCGTCTCATACAGCCTCTTCCAGCTCACTCGACTCTGCTAATTCAAAACTGTCGAGAGAAAGCCCCCGAGTACCACTACAAGTATCGCCTGCTAAGGCCTGCAACTCCAATGCACAGATAAATAATTTCCAAGCATACTCACAACCTTTCACCTACTAAAAAATGTATACTACCACAGAAATACCCATGTGCATAGAGCAGAACATCTTTCTAACTCGTTTTATAATATTCCTAATTAGACTAAACTTGAAATATAAAAGTGACGCCAAAAGTAGTTTTTGCTTAATTTCTCTGTAAGCTTTCTATAATTATATGTAGAGGAAACTCCCAAGTTAGAAAAAAAACCAAATACTAACGATTAAATCCAATTTCTATGACAAACTTATAATATGTTCCCGGGAAATATCAATATCTTCCGTTGAGTGCATCCTATTATCATACTTTTGTACGCAAAATGCATATGCCGTACGTACCACACTATCTGAAAAATTTTCGATGAGCTCTGCGATGCCCAAGTAGCATGATGAGCACTATAATGTATGCGATGAGGTGAGATAATAGTGCTCTGGGCTTCTGGTTGTTACCGATATTGGATAGTTACTCTGTTCTGTATGGTGTGGTGCCAGTTCTTCATATAACATATTTGCGCTGGTCTAGCTAGTTTTTAATTTTTTAATAGATTGAGCTTTTAGCAACTTGTACTGGTAGCACACAATTGCATACTTTTTAACAGGATAGGCCACGTCTGAATATATAGCAGCATTAGCCTATAATAGCTAGGAATATTTGCAAATCTTACCAGATAATGTCTCAAATTGCATGCTTTTCAAAGGATGGTCTGACTTTTGCCTATCAGGCTGACAGGTCTAAGAAGAATACTATAGATCTGTACCCATTGGATCCAGAAAACAACTACATGATCAACAGTTCCCTTGTGAACAATATCGACTGTGAGTCCAACGACCTAAAGATAAGTGAGCTGAACTTTTATGGATGGTGCTACAACGAAATAGCTAATGGTTCGACAAAAACGAAGAGGAGGAATAGTGATGATGCTGGGGTTATTTCTACTACCTCACATGAGAACTATTTTGTCAATGTATATGGTACTTCTAAGATAGTGGTTTACACACAAACAGGTAAGGACATTGTAAATATACTCAAAAGCAAAGACAGTATAATCGGCATGGCTACTGATGGTCCATTTATTTGGGTCCTTGATGAAAATATGGTAGCAAAGAAATTTCATTACAACCAAAGCAAACAGCAGAAATCATTCACGTTCAGCGAAGGTAGAGATTCCAATGTCAAGAACTTCGAGGTCCTGTATCGGGATGAAAAAACATTTTACATAGTGATATTCACCGAAGATAAGGTTTACCTAATTGACCCAAGCAAGAGAAGAGCTGTTACCAAACTGGTGTTAGAAATAGGCTACTATAGCCATGCAGAATTTCTAAACAATGGTGAATATCTTGTCTTGAGTAACTCAGAAAATCTTCTAGTTGTTGATTTTGAATCAGGCAAGGAAGTCTTTAGGTGGGAAACAGAAGCTGCCTTTAAATTTAAAGTTATTAAGGACTTTGTTTTCGTGTTGACAGGTAATGATAATAGTATAGACGTGTTCAAATTTGGAGAGAAACAACCTACACGCAAGATAGTTGCAAGTTCCTCTACAATTATAGACTTTGAGCATACTTCAGGGGATAACTTACTGGTTGCTTGGCTAAATGTAAACGAACCTAATTTTAAGAAACTTTCACTTGGCGACATCAACTCTGCAGGCTCCATAATCGATGTCAATACTTCTCAACACGATGGTACTGATTTGTCTGAAGATAATATCAGCGTCGCAGGTAATGAAGACAGTTCTGAAAAGGAAATAACTCAAAGACAGAAAATAACAAAAGCAGGTCAGGATAAGATCAGTCAAGAACTACTAACTGCACTAATTGAAGGTGAGGATAAAGAAATTATTGAAATTCTAAACCTACCAACCTGGTCAAGTGATCGTATATCCAACTTCTTGAACAACAAAATTGAAGAAAATGACCAAGCGGTGAGATTATATCAATTAGTAGCAGATGAGATAGAAAAGGATCCATGGTCTGACAACGCAACGCTTCCTGTATGGCTAAAATGGATTTTATTGATCAAAGGCAAGGATATGAACATTTCCAATGATAAGAAGACAAGAAAGCAAACAAGACACTTAAAGTCAGCATTAAGAACTTCATCCACCACATTGCCAATATTATTAGGTATACAAGGTAGATTGGAGATGTTGAAGACACAAGCTAAGTTAAGGAAGGAATTGGCGGGGATTCAATTAGAACAAGACGATTCGACAACAACAGAAAACAACATTACTTATGCAGATGGTGAAAGTGATAGCTTTGTTGACGCAGCAGAATATGTGGAGGCTAAACAATAAAGCAAATGGGTATATAATAATTTTACAAATTACCCTAGTAAATGGCATTTATACTATTTCTTAGTAGACAGTATCTTTAATTTTATTTAACAAAAACATATTAGTATTTGCATTTTAAAATTCCTTATAGCTTATAGAAACTTATTGTTCAGCACACCAATATTGTCATCACTTGTGAGCTCGAAATTCAAATTTGTGAATGGCATCACCTAAAAGAATGCAATAACAAGCGATGTGACAATACTAATGAATCATCGATAGAAAAGCCATCTGAAAGCAAACTACTAAAACTAACAATTTGCGTTTTGTCAGAATAAATGCTGCTAGTGAACCGGGCTATTACACTCAACCTTGTTAAAAGATGTTGTTGGCGAAGCACAATGTTTATGACACCTAAAAGGTTTTTGGGAACATCAGAGGAAGAGAGTACCGCAGCATTACTATTACAGAAGAACCTTATCCAAAGGAATAATATGCTTTACGGCCATGGTTCAGGAACTATTAGGTGTACGGTGTTTGATGCTGGTGGTAACATAGTCTCTCCTGCATTAGATATAAAGAGAGAAGAATTGGTTGCAAAGCATGGTCTTCTGCCGAGAGACCTTAGAAAGATAGAGAAATCTAGGAAGAATGACTTGGTTCCAAGTTTTTTGGTGAGGAAGAACGGAATCCTAGTCAGCTTGGCCACTATCAAAACGCTAATCAAACCAGATATGGTAATTGTATTTGACTCATTTGGCTCATTAAATTCTACTTCACATAAGGCATTCCTGAATAGCCTAAAGCTGAGGCTACAGAACTTAGATATGGTAGAGCTGAAGAAAGATCCGTTACCTTATGAGTTCAGAGCCCTAGAATCCATTTTCATTTCTGCACTTTCAAACTTAACAAGTGAGATGAACGTTCAAGTTACTATTTGCAAAGGAATATTACAGGATCTTGAATACAGTATAACTAGAGATAAGTTAAAGTTTCTTCTTGGTCAAAACAAGAAACTAAGTAACTTTTACAAAAAGACTGTACTAATAAGGGATATGCTAGATGATCTGCTTGAACAAAGCGATGTGCTATGCTCAATGTATTTAAGCGATTTAAAGAACGGTGTAGAACACAAAGATGATGACCACTCGGAGATAGAGATGCTTCTAGAGACATATCATAACCATCTCGATGAAATTGTACAAATCACAGAGAATATCATTTCTAATGTCAAGACTACAGAAGAAATTATAAACATTATCCTGGATTCAAACAGAAATCAGCTGATGCTTTTGGGTATACGGTTCAGCATAGGTATGCTATCTCTTGGAGGACCGATTTTCATAGGATCATTATACGGTATGAACCTGGAGAATTTTATAGAAGAAACCGACTATGGTTTCATTGCAGCCTCCGCCATTGGTATGATCTCATTGGGAGCACTGTACTTCTACAGCATAAAGCACCTACACAAATTGCAAAAAATGTCCTTGTTCAACTACACAAATTATGCTAGAGACGTCAAGAAGTAAATTGTTAAAATGAAACAGTATGTTGGATTTAGTCTTTTGGTTCAGTCTAAAGAAGGTGTTGAAAATTCAGTTAAACACAATAAAATGTTAGTTAATATTCTAAATTCTTACAAATTTATATATATCATAAATAAATAAAAATTGCATTCCCGTTCACCATAGTTTTAACCATTTATCATCGATATTGTTCATTATCAGTGAAGTCATCGGAAGTCACCGCAAAGTCATCGGATTTCTGAAATTTCATTATTAATCAAACAACGAGTTTACACATAAAAGAACAATATTATTCAGAAAGGCTAGTCGACATCATTAATAAAGCTTTATCAGCCAGGGATAATAATACTTTGGGGATCCACGAGTTGATAAGAGTTTTATTTGGAAAAGGGCAATGTTCGCTACAAGATTATTAGGAAAGAGTGCTTTATTGGGCACCACCAGTACTAGGATGGTGTTCAGGTCACAAATGGCACGTTACATGAGTACTGAGACCAAGAAAGCTATTGAAGGTGCTATTGCATCTGCTCCTGTTGTTCTATTCATGAAAGGTACACCTGAGTTTCCACAATGTGGGTTTTCTAGGGCCACCATCTCGATGCTTGGTCAGCAAGGTGTTGATCCAGAGAAGTTTGCCGCATATAATGTCTTGGAAGACCCAGAGTTACGTGAAGGTATCAAGGAGTTTAGCAACTGGCCAACCATTCCACAGCTGTATGTTAACAAAGAATTTATCGGTGGTTGCGATGTTATCACTAGTATGGCCCGTTCTGGTGAATTAGCAGATGTACTGGAAGAGGCAAATGCATTAGTACCAGAAGAGAAAGAGGAAGGAACTGACTAATTGACATTCATGTAACACACTTACTCTACCTTTTCCGCTAACTGTTTGTTCTGATAAGGGTATAAGAGTTCGAATTTTGTTTTAGCCGATGGATCTTTTCAGCTTTAATACATCAAGGATTTCATTTTGAAAGATAACCACACCTTATTCTTACTGTACCTGGCCCAGCGATAAGGAATACTGACTAATAGTTTTTTTTTGCTGCTGTATTCTCATGCCTTTAGTCTTGTAAATAATTGAGATCTCTATTTACAAACTCCGCTCTTTGACTTTCAGGTGTTTTTAATTGCATAGTCCCTTGAAAAGTCACAGAGTTGAGAACATATTTATTTTATTTTATTTTTGTTTAATAATCAAGTAATTAAACTAAGAGCCACTGCTCATTTGATCGAATCGCGATGATAAACAATCACTTTATTTTAGGAAGTGCCATCTATCTTGTTGTTAAACAAGATAGCTGTAACTCAACCTCAACAAATATAATTGAACGCAATAAACCAAGATAAGACTTATGATAGCTCTTGACTACTTAAGGGACAAACTATTGTGAATAAATCAACGATAATACCTTTATATTTTACTTGTGCTTCCTAGCAACGGATGAGATGCAAAAGTAGTAAAAAAATAGCGAATAATACGTCCCAAAGTCACATGATAAGTTTTTGTTTGGAATCAAAATATTGTGTATCAAACAGGGTATTATTTATTGGAATATAATTTATAATCATGTAAAAAAGGATTTAAAATTTATTAGTAAATTGGAATCTATAACAATTATTGTATTGAATTTATAAAATATATCTAGTGAAAAATATCCTTGTTATTAAGCATTATTCGATGCATTCAAAGCAAATGAAATAAAAAAAAGTCAGATTGTTGCTGCCTTCTGGGCGCATTGAAGAAGACTGCAAGCAATTATAGGTATTTTCTTTTGAATTAAAATATAATCATGATTTCTATTTTTAAAAGTCATTAGTTAGGTGAAAGAAAGAGTTTAAAATTTTTGCTTCACTTTTTCTTCATCACCTGGTTTCTTCTCAAAGATAGACTTGTCTTTTTCATGTCTATCCTTTCTTGGTCCGTTGAACCATTTCTTAAAGTCAAGGACAGATTTCAAGCTCCAAACCTTAACTCTCATGATGTAATAACAAGACAACATGGCAAAAATGTTGAAGCAGATGTAGACCCACATAAAACCAAAGTTTCTCCATCTGTAACTCCATTTCACGTTGAACCGGGCAACAACTTCATCTTGAACACTATATGGGCAGTAGTTACAATTGCTCGTAGCTTGAGGATTAACTAAGTAACCTGAGTTGTTACCAATATAAGTTCTTAGATACTCGCCACATGTTTGCCCTGCAGGTGGATCCATGATTGCAAACTCATTCTTGTTACATACAACCTTCTTATCGTGTACCAATGGGCCAACTAATGCTTGAACAACATATGTGAATGGAGAAACGTTGTACATCAAACCTCTCCAGAATCCTGGCATTTTTTCCTTTGGTTGTAAGATACCACAGAAAAGTAACATGGCTGCAAATAAGTTTGAATTGATCATAGAAGCTGAAGGCACATCGGGAGACATGTACAAAATCCACAGACCATATGAAACAAAATACATTGGGAAAATCAAAACATAGAAGAAGAAGAAGAATCCTGCATGCGAAGCACGTCCACTATATCCGGCAGGCCAGTAGTAACAAATGAAACACATAAATTGGCATAGTGTAGACCAACCTGTCTCAACAACGTAGTGACATAACAATAGAACACTCCAATGGAAAGTGTTAGACGCAGCTTCTCTAACCTCATATAGTTCCCTACTGTCATAAGCAAAGACATGTAATTGATTGATCATTGCTAGGGCAATCAACAATAACATAAAGATAGATGAAAAGGCTTCAGTTGCACCACCAACAGAGTGGTTGACAGCGATATACGACAAACCAACAAACAAAGCACATGACACACATTCCAAGAACTTAGCCCTAATATACACTGGTGATCTCCAGAACTGTATCATAGTTCTTCTTAAAACACATTTCATTTGGGTCATGTATGAGGCCGCAAATTTTGTTACAAGTTCAGGATCTTCGGTAACAGGTCTTGACAAAAGGTTTTTATGAAGTTCATCCAATTCAGCCCTGGCTGCTGCACATTCAGGTGACTGCTGCCATAGATCGTGCCAGTCAGCAGATGCACTAGCAGTAGCACCTGCACCGATACAGTTCAGAATATACTCTGCAGGATTCTCTGAAATACCACACTTGACACCGGATTGGCGCTCAAAATAGTTTAACAAAGTAGATGAGTTTTCACCAATATCACCAAAGTAAACCATCTTACCACCTTTCTTCAGCAACAGTAATCTGTCGAATTGTTCAAACAATGTTGCAGAAGGTTGATGAATAGTACACAAAATAGATTGACCAGAGTCAGCCAATGCTCTCATAAATTGGACAATGGACCAAGCTGATTGAGAATCCAAACCAGACGTTGGTTCATCCAAGAATAGTAATAAGGAAGGCTTGGCAACTAATTCCACACCAATTGACAACTTCTTTCTTTGTTCCACATTTAGACCTCTACCTGTTTTACCAACTAAAGCTTCGGCATAATTTTGCATCCCCAACAAGGCGATAATCTTTTCAACATACTCATATTTTTCCTCTAATGGAACAGATCTAGGTTGTCTTAATTCAGCAGCAAATCTCAAAGACTCTCTAACCGACAATTCAGCCATATGATTGTCCGCTTGAGCAACATAACCACACGATCTATTGAAAGATGCAGGTAGTGACTGAGAATTAACTAACATATCACCAGTAATAACACCCATATTAATTCTTTGGGCCAAAACGTTTAGTAAAGTGGTTTTACCAGCACCTGACTCACCCATTAGTGCTGTCATCTTACCAGGCTTAACGTAACCAAAAACATCTGATAATAATTGTCTGGTGGCACCATCATAAGGAATAGTGTAATTCAAGTGGTTCCATGTAAAGACATCCTTAGCAGCGATAACCTTTGGCAAATCAACATCTGGACCATTTAAAGTTTCCATCATTTCTTCTCTACTAGCAACTCTAGCATCAGCATTTTCAGTACCGAACTCTGGCATGTGGCCTCTCTTGTACAATAGCAAATCACCACCGCCAGATACTGGTTTGATAAACTCCGAAAGAATAACATTGAAAACAATATAGCCAAATGTCCAAACAATATTGACACCCCAACTTCTCCAGGCATGGCGGTATGCAAAATGGTACTGTCTATCAATATACGTATCACCATTCACAAACATATGCCCCTTTATAGCACCAGCAGCATTACAAATTTGATTAGCAACGGAAACATTTTCATAGCCTGGACCACTTGGAATCAATTGACTACAAAGCATTTCTCTATGGTGGAATTCGGTCGATACTAAACTCTCAAATGCATATGTTAGTGGATTTAGGAAATGCAGCCATTTAATCCAATGATGCATTTCACCTAATGGTAACACAAAACCGGCATAAACACATAACATCAAAACCCATAGACCACCAATAGCGTGTGCAGTAACACCATCTTTTGTAATAGTAGCGACAAATTTAAAGATAAAGGAAGTACATTGTTGTACAGTGAATAAATACAAGATGTATTGGAAAAATGCACCAGCTTCAAATTTCAGGTATGGTATCCAGTATGTCACTAAAGATAAAACAATAATTGCAACAAATTTGGTTGGCAACTCTGTGATAATTTCTTGGAGAGACTCTGCAGAAATGTGGTACATCGAGTATGATTTATGTTTCACGATGATGGGTCTAGTAGAGAAAGAGTTAGCAATTTCAGCAAGAGAAGTAACGGAGGCAAACAATAGAACATAAAATAGCAAACCACCACGTGAATAAGCGCCCGCTGTGGTGGATTGACTTTTATTATCAATTTTATGAAACATTGAACCAACAATCAAACCTTTGATTAAAAAGGAACTTAGGTAGACTTTTGTATAAGTAGAGTCACCTTTAACTCTTTGGAAACCACGGATCATACAGTACCAAACCTGAGACCAGTAATTGACAACATAACGGGAGCTTTCACGTTGACCTGATTGAAGCATTTGCTTCTTTGCAGTGTCAAATCTTTCTCTAGTTTCTTCAGCTGGGTGTCTGGCATGGTAATCATCGTAGTGTCTCAATAGTTCTTGGTATTCAGGAGAGTTCAACCAATATTCTTCAAACTCAAAACCAGATTTAGGAATTGTATCTTCATAACCGGGTTTGATATCTAAAGTTCTATTTTCAAAGTCAACAGTAACAGAGGTTAAAAACTCAGCAGATGTCATTCTAGGTGGTTTTATCCAACCCATATTCTCAAAATATTGCACAGCTTTCTTAGCTGGACCGAAGTAAATTTGTTTACCATTATACAAAACCGTGGTTTTATCAAATAGTTCATAAATGTTTTCACCCGCTTGGTAAATAGCAACAATAGCTGAATTATTCATCATGTTGGTAGCTGTTCTAATAGCTTGTGCAAATTCTAAAGCTGTAGAAGCATCTAAACCTCTGGTTGCGTTATCCCAGGAGTAAATAGAAGCATTCATCGCTTGAGCTTCTACTAAAGACACACGCTTTCTTTCACCACCAGAGACACCTCTAACAAAATCATTACCGACTTTAGTAGCGTATGTATGTCTTAAACCAAAAACAGTACACCACATATCTCTAATATTATCGACATACTGTTTTCTGGTCATTCTGTCAATTCTAACTCTAGGAGTTTTACATTTTAGTGCAAAATCAATGGTTTCTTTCACTGTGATTTTAGGGAAGTGGAAGTCAAGTTCTGGACAGTAAATGACATAGCCTTTGTAATTCTTCATCATTTCCGCTTGATCTAAACCATCATAGGAAAATTCACCATCAACGCTAACTAATTCTGAGGTTTCACCAGAGATACATTTTAGCAATGTTGAGCAACCAGCACCTGGTCTACCAACCACAAATAACATTTCACCAGATTCAACAACACCAGTACAGTTTTGGATAATGTTTCTCAAAGGAACACTATCTTTCTTTCTTCTTAGCTTGTTGATCAGTGTAAGTGGTAGTTTACCGGTATCTCTTAACATTTCCTCTACACTTGGACCATAGGCAGCGGAAGCATCTATACCAACTGCGGTTAGATTTTTAAAAGCAACACCGGAGTCACCTGGTTCGATACCTTGTTCAAGCTGTCTATTTCTTAGGTAATTCAACAGCATTCTCAAGTCGAAGTCCATGTCATTGACTTCAAATTTGTCCATTTCAGCCTTTGTCTTGGTGGAGATAACTCTGGCCATGGACTCCAATCTTTCTTTACCACCTTCTTCTGAGAGAATTTGGGTTAAGTGACGAGATAATTGTGTTGAAACAGGTTGCTGTTCATTATCGTCACGATTTATGTTTTCATAACTATGCACAGAATCAGCATATGAATTTGATGTAGTATCTGCATCATCCTTCCTTTCCTTCGATATTATCGAAGAGGATATTGAAGCAGGCATTCTAAGTCAGATTCTTTACTTATTATTTTAGTGATGATCTTGTAATTGATAATAGAAAAACACAATTGAATAGAATGAGGAACTGCTTGTTAAGTTTTGGTCAATTGATCAAATTGAACTGTCCTTATATATGTTTTCATATCTAATCTTCTAACTTGTCAAAAGTGCATTATTTCATAGAGAAATTAAATATCTCAAAGTGATAGAATAGGTTAGTTGCTTCGGTGCGGTTTGACGCTGACATGCCACAAATCATTGAAAAGTGTTCCTAGATAATGTAGTAGTAGTGAACTTAACCATTTGCTCAATCTCAAAACTATCCTGAAGGAAAGATTATCTTTTACCAGCCTTGATGAAACTTACCAGCCGACATTTTTTAAAAGACCGAATATACTCATTTTGCTTTATGAGGTTACAATGTTTGAGTAGGCACTTTCTGATCCACAGAGTTTTGAGTTTTGTTGTTGTGTTGTTGAAGCCAAGGAAAGGACGCCAAAAATAGGTATTGCAATCTGCATCATTATCAGTCATAGAAGGGGATTCACGACTTTCACCTTCAAAAGAAACATAGGAAAAGCTGTTTCCTGAATATTTTAAGAGCCGAACATTATATCCCAACAATATAAAAGGAATTATCTCATTTTCAATAGCACGTTAGTTACCGTGAAACTCCATGAAAAAAATGAAAACAAAAGGTACCAGCCGAGATTGAAAATCATAATATATTGACATCGAAAATGGACTTTCTGATCTAGGAAATTCAGGCCTTTCAACGTTGCGCTTTGATGAGATCAGAACTTATATCAGAGAAACTCTTGAATCTTCTCGGACAGTATCTTACTTCCCACTTTATCTTCGTAGAGTTTGAACATCGGGTCAAGTAACGGTATATAATATCAAAATCAATCTATCCACAGCAATAAACTGCAACAAACCAGCTCTACTTGGTCTTAATCGCTACTTGGATCGTCAGTGGTAAAGCTCCGATTGTATATAGGATAGAACAACCTTAACTGCGGCCAGGACCTTCACAGGACCGCCTTTTGGCACCGGTGTAACTAAGCATCATGTTAACTTCTAATAACAGAACAGTGGTTTCAATCTAATCGCAGCAGATTGAGGTGATACAACCTTAGATAGTACAAGGTGTGTTGTCCGGCTTGTATATTTTTCTTTTTTGCTTCCCACCTAGATTAATTAATAGTCCCTCCCTTCCTCGAGCTTTTATTGTTTCTTTTTTTTCTGGAGAAGGATAATGCTGTAGAGAAAAGCAGCACAAGATTACAAAAACCACATAAAGCCACAATAATTCAGTAAGGAGGTGCCAATTTTTCATGAAAAAGCAATGTTTAAGAATAAGTCTAGGAGAAATATGTGCAGAAAGAATAATTACTCTTTTCTACGTGCTTTTTACACCAGAGGGATTTAAGGTTGATATAATAGCAATTTTTACTGCACAGCTGCATGTGTGGTGGGATAAAGAAATGACTGTACACCAGCTGAATCTTGGAATGGCTTATATAATCATGTCTAAAAACGTTACTGCCTATGTTCATGAGCCTGCTCGGTCAGATTTAGAGACCAAAAACTACAAAAAAAACAATTTTTAGAAGCAATTTCACCTCCTTACTGGCCTAGTAAATTTAAGAGCACCTTTTGACAAAAGAAACAAAAGCAAAGTCTGTAGTTCATCACCTTGATTGTGGTGTGCAAAGATGGCCTTGATATCTCTACTGTTTGATATATGCGTGTCTAGAGATTAGATTTGTGAGTTTATATGTACACTTTGATAGAATTGAGAAACCTTTTAAATATTGAGGAATTAAATAACTCGGAATGAATTCAAATCTCTTAAGAACCGACACCGGTGTCGGTTCTTATTTCTCCTGTTAAATCAAGGTCCTTTCTTGTTGTGTATTCACATAATCTCTTATAAACTGTAGCAAGATCGTACTTTGGCCGATCCATCCAGCAGATGCCATTCGAGTATAACGGCACTAGATCAGATATAGTTTTACCACTAAGACGCAAATACACATATAATAATTTCTAAGTTTAAATGACGTTTAAGATACTTTTATAGTACAATATCGGGATTATCATTTCCTTGTAAAAGTGGCCAATCACAACACTGAGTTGTTCCTTTTCTATATATAATAAGGGTGATGGTGGTAAACAAAAATAGGATAATATGAAAAAGGATAATAATAGTAATGCATAACTTTATAAAAGTGAAGTAAAAATAAAAAGTAAACTGAGACAGCGATATATAAACAAAAATGAGATACTAGAGTTCAAAAAAAAGCACAACGCTAGTAATCATATTCAACTATCTCTGTTTTGCGACTGTTACTTTTGGAAATATAAAAACATGAAGTAAAGGTAATGAAGTTCACAATTTGAATAGGAAAAAAGGTGCAAATGCAAGAATTGAAAGTAAAAAAACATAACAAAAAAAAATATCAAATAGGGAAGCATAACAACATCAAGACTAATCAGTTAGAATAATTGGAAATGCAATACCATTTTGATAAAATAGTAAAAATAACTTTGTTGGAATGTGAATTTTGTAAAATAGAAAAATACGCTAGCATTCTAAAGTTTCATTTTGCTAGGTACTAAAATCATCCCTATTTTGGCCCTGACTTCTCAGAGGCAGATAAATAGGAGGATTTTTTAGTGTCATTAGTTGAATGGAAATGGTGTTGATTGAATAATCCCATTCTTCAAAAAATTTCTAAAGTTATAATATAATGCAGGGACATGGGGGTATAGTGTTTTAAGTCATAGAACATCAAAATGAGAGGGAAAATATGCATAAACTAGTTAATTGGGAGGATCAGTATATGTCTCAAACGTTCACGGTTCTCTTCTCGATGTCAAAAACGGCGTTTGAGTCCTTCCTAGATCTCTTTGGGCTAGTTGTTGGTGTAGTGGGGTAAGTAGTTGTGTAACTTGATGATCTGAACTTGATCCTGTTCCAAACCCATAGTAATTTCGAGCTCCATGAGTTTTTACTCCCACTGTCTGAATTAGTTAGTGTGATTGGTTTCTTATAACATAACCAGCAGTAGAAGATGTACTCCCCGTATAGGATGAAGAAGGCAAATATGAATCCTGCAACCACACAAGATAGGATGTGGTTTTCCAGAGACTTCATCCACTTGGCATCATCTGTGTGCCAGGAGGACCCCTTAACTATAGAAAAAAAGGAGGAGGATGACCCCTTGTAGTCCTGTGGTTGTATGATCTTCACGGGTACGTAGTTCTTGGTAAAGATCTTCCATCTACGGTAATGTTTCCACACGATGGAGATGAACAAAGGCCCCGTACTGGACATAATCGTCAAATATGGCACGTACCAGTTTTTGTTGTAATGGTTCAAATTGTGGATGGCTTTCCAGAAGAATGGGTGACCCGGCATTGAGCCCATCACGTCGTTAGAGATACCCAGAGGGGATGTTTTTCTCACGAACGCTGGCAACTTTAATAAGTTGTCCAAAGGTCTCTCACATTTGTCGTCGAGGTCGATGTAGATACCTCCGTAGTGGTAAAGGATAAAGTATCTAATTGCATCTGCTCGCTGGATTGGTCTCTTGTAGCCCACAAAGGTGGGTAAGAACCAGCTGTAATGCTCGGTTATAAAGTCTAGAGCCATCTGGTCAGTCCACATGATATACTGATAATCAGAATGTAGCTCCTGGCATCTGTGCTGTCCCTCAATCCAGTGTTTTGGGATATCCTCTGTCTTGTAGGTCTGGTGGATAATTCTAGGTATTAGCTCATCCTCCCTAGGCACACTGGAGTTCAGGTCAGATGCGGTTAGAGTATCATGAATAGTGTCATCTATACACAGTGTAAGCAAATCAAATGTGTAGAACAATATGAAGAAAACTAAGAAGGCATTCGTGATAGCCAAGTATGCAACTTCTCGTTTCATTGTTTGTTTTGTTCAGGTTGTTCGTTTCTAGTTCTTTGTTTTGTCTATTGAAACTATAGTGTCGTATGGGCGCGGGTTGAGAACAAGTACTTGTGTATCAGATACGTTTTCAACCCCAGATGCACTCTTAACCTTTATCTGTTATATACATTTGTTATATATATAATTTGCTGTAATATTCCAATATTATAGTGTATAGTTTCATGGAGGGCTCAGCTACTCATTTCTTTTTTTTTTTCATTCACATACATTGTTTCTTTTTCCTTGTTGACAAGCAGCGGACACGAAAAACATTCAAAGATCGGGGGGCAGGGAGGGCCCAGCCTTCCCACAGTCCCACGTAGGGGGCATATGATAAGAAAGTAGTGCTCGCCGTGGTGTCTTTCCTCCATCCGAGGGCGATTCTGTTGACCTTTTTTTCGCTTTGCTCAAAACTACGGTCCTGCAGCAATCCTTCTCTATGTCTAAGTTGCGTTGCGTGTGTACTCTCTTGTCTTGTCTCTCTTATCTGGAATTTGGTGGGGGGAGAAGAAATGAGGGACAAGAGATTAGCAGGGGGCCTCTGCCAGAGAGGGTGGAGCTATGTCCAAGTGATATGCACAGTAGAGCCCGTACTTCGGGGTGGGATCGTGTTTTTATCTGTTCTCAACACAAGGGATATTCCCGACGCGATGGCTGCCCTTTTTCAACACCACTTTCCCACTTTTGTGTGGGTTTGTTGTGCGTCTTTTGAGCAGATTTTGCGCAGGTCTTTCACATGGGGGGGGTGTCGCAGACATTTTGTTTTTTGTTTTTTGCTCTTCTCTACAATTAATTGCGGGGGGGCAAGGGAACTAACACCAGCTTATTCTACCCTTGTTCTCTCTACTGCATCTCTCTGCAAAGCCTCGTTTTTCTTTCGTTTTTCTTTCGTTTCAGCTTTTTCAGCTTGTCTGCGTTCCCTCTGTGTCTGAACTTCACAACTTCCCCCCCCCCGTTCTACCATTCTGGGAAATGTAGGGGAGAGGTAGTACGTAGTGAGCGATAGTAATCGACATTCAAGACGTCATATGTGTGTAACTTCTCGATCTCTCTGCGGGTGTTGCACTACCCCACTTCCCCCCCCAGCAGAATTGAAGGTTCTTTAAGCATTGTAGCCGGGTAATACTTCTTTCCCATTTCAAGTTTGGAAATACTGTCATTATCACCGAAATATTCAGAGTACCCAGCGAGCTTGGTCTTCTTTGGACAGATCGGGAAGTCGCGGAGTGGTAACCAACGGGTCCGTAACTTAAACAGAAGTTTCTTGACTATAAGCTGTAACACACTCACTGATGCATACAACGAGAATCAAAGGATAATATTCAGGACAATGGAGGAAACAATGGGACGGGAAGCGATGATATTTTACGGTTCCGTCTATTGAAAAAAATATTTAGTGCTTAGCAATTGTATATATACTATAAACAGTATGATTTCTTTAGCTGAGTAATAATGTGTCTAGCTTCTCCTGCGTAAGTTGGACATTCAAAGTGTCGCGTGTGTATTGATTCTCTACTAAGGCCAGTTCACACATTGTCCGAAACACTTGGCTGTTCATCTCACGTAATTTTTCATCTAACTCTATCTCAGTTTGTGTAACGCTTGTGGTACTGCTGCTATTCTGATCCATGATCTCCAGATAGCCTTGGGCCATGTTACTTATACCATATTTCTTTAGTTGCTCTTCTCTTTTGTCCCTGCCATTATTCTGAGCTGTAGTCTCTCTTCTGGGAGCTGTCGGTACTTCTCCTGAGCTGGCATTGCCTTGGGCTACTCCATTGCCGTTACTACCACTACGTTGTATTGTTGTTGGTGGGTGTGCTGGGTGTGTCACGTGAGTTGTACGATGTGATGATGTATACTTCATGCCACCACTAGTGGCACTATCACCGCTGACACTCTTCTGTCTCTCCGTGTAGCTGCTATTATAGTTGTTGTTGCGATGATAGTAGCCACCGTTATTATACTGGTGTGAAGTGTGGTATCCGCCGCGGTTATATGAAGAGTAGCCCCCACGTCCACTTGAATTCCCACCTCGAGAATAATATGAGCCTGTATAACTCGTGTTGCCTGTCGCTGGGGCCCTCGAATATGCATTAGGATTATTGTGTGGTGCACTAGTAATATGTGTATTGTGTCCACCATAGTACCCTCTGCCTGAACTTGCAGCCCTACCGTTCATTGAGCCGTGCCTATTGTAATACCCGTGGTAATAGCCACCACTGTTACCATTACCGTTGCTGGGCCCATGCGTATTTGTATTGGGCCCGTCGTTTGATCTGTGGTGGCTAGAATTCTGGTAATTAGAGTAATACCCGCTTCTACCACCTCTACCACTATCGTACCTACCGTACCTGCTCTGATACCTTTCGTCACTCATTCTCTATTGCCAAAAAGAGTACCGCTACTAAAAAGGATGTAATATGTACTAACAGTGAAAGTTGCTTCCGCCAGATTCGAGCCCAGATATAGCAACAGGTCCCGCGATGCCACCTTATTATCTGTGTGAAGACTATGTATTCTTTTTTTTTTTTGGACTTTGTGATGCGCTTCTCGCTCTTAGTGATTTTAGTACCTCGGACAAAGCGATAGACTTCTGTTAAGTAATATAAGCAAAGGTAGTCAAAATTGCTCTCAAATGTATATATTTTAGCAAGTGTATATATTTTTAGCAAGTGTATAAAATTCTCCTGATTGCTATAAATGCCTTCCAAATTTTATCCAACGTCAATTACCAAGCGTATATAAATGGTGAAGGGACAAAGGGATGTGGTTAAATAATTTAATATTAAATGCTTTCTTTGGTCGACAACGGTATCAAAGCTTTATCGTTACATAATTAAATATCCTCTACTGAATTATACTCTTCTTTTCAATGACTAATGTTGATTTGAGTAAATTTAGTGCAAAGCAGCAGCAATTGATACTGCAATGTTTGGCTATCACCAACCAAGTTAACCAGAGCAAGAATATCGGTAGCGGCTCACAAAATAAATACTCGAGGAGAAAGGATTGTTCTCATATACCATGCAAATTTTACATGGTGGGTTCCTGCCAAGCTGGGCAGTCGTGTCCATTCTCTCACCAGACACAGACAATTGAAAGGGCCTATAGCACGCCATGCAAATATTATCAAAAAGGGTATTGTAAATTTGGTGATAGGTGTATTAATCTCCATATCCATGAAGATCAAAATGAAAAGTAAACCAGCATCAAAAAGTATCTCATAGTTTAGTTTATGAAAAGCAAAGCTTATTAGGCATAACTTGACTTTTGGCACTTGGCAAAGGTTGTAAGTAGTCTTTGATTGATGTACCTATATATCACTTATAATATATCAAAGTTTGAGTATTGGATAGTTATAAATTCAAAGCTTCAGAACACTATAAAATGAATATAGCTGTATGAAGAAAGGAGTATATGACAAAATAGTGCTCTAACCTAGTTTTAAAAATAATATTCCAATGGGATGTAATAATATGTGAAGCTATTCAAAACATTCCTTGAGTGTCTTTGTATCTCTGCGTGCAAGTTAAGTCACGGTTAAAGGAAATATCACTACCTTGATCACATTCACATTTATATTCCCTCCACATTATATCATCTGCAGGGCACACTACTGTCTCTTTATTCTGGTATCCCATTGGGCTGATATGTTGAATCATTTTAGCTGGTACCATAGTTGAATATGCCATTGACTGGATAATGCTATCGGACCATCTCTCATAGAATATGCCTCCTGCTTTGTCCATGTACTCAAAATATTTTGTGTATACTGGTGATCTCAAGAAGTTCAGATTCACAATTTGCAAATCGGTAGAGAAGGAACAATAATTGTATGTATCTCTTCCAACTTGGATGTAAGATCTTAAACTTGACTTTTCAATGGGGTTGTAGAATTCTCGGTTGTGTGCAGTGAAATTCAAGTTATGGCCCCATATTTTCTTTGCAGAACGTTCAATTTCTTTGATTGATAAAGTGAATCCAAATATTTTACGGTTATCCTGCATCCACCTCATTATGTCGTATTCCATCTCACAATTCAACCGTATGCCGGGGCTCACACGCATGTACCAATCATACTTTTTCAGCAATGTGTGATGAGCTGCCAGGCCAGCGTTGTATCTATTGATTAATCTGAATAATTGCGAGTCACCGTTGGGAATATCGAACAGATCAATTCTGGCGTTTGAAGCCACGGTTGAGTCGATAAAATCAGGGAAGCCCCAATGTTCAGGCGGCACGGTTCCAAACTCCACCTCAGTCTTGACATCGTCTATAGCAGATGTAAACTCTTCTAGTTTCTTTTCAACGTCGGCATGGAACTTCTCTGACAAGGGCTCGGGACTGATGATCACCCAGGGGTAACCGAACTTGTGATTGAACTTCTTCTGTACAGACTCTATAGTTCTTAGTAGCTTCCTCAATTCTGAGTTGCCCGTGACAAAAGAATATATGCATGCTGAGGGTTTCAGCCCTTCGTTAGCCAAAGACTTGAAGAGGAACCCCATTGTGCTGTTCTCCGTGGCCTTGTGATCCTTCAGCAGCTTGGCGTAACGAATACTCTTCTGCTCCTCGATCGTCTCTGCATCGATGGGCAGCTCGCCCATCTCGGCAAGGGACATGTTTTGAGTCCCCAGTATGTTGTCGAGCTTCACTTGCAAAGAAGCACTCAGGTCTTTCTTGAACTTGTCCCCATCGTCCTCCTGGTTCCAGTTCGCCCTGATGTTCGCCTTCACAGCGTGTAAGCTCTTGACGTTCTCCTCGCCAGCAAACGTAACCAGTTTATCAGTGATGTCTGAGTTACGCACGTAGTATATGAACAGCACAAAGCTCAGAAGCACAGCGACCGCTTTCAGAGTCCTGTTCCGGTGAAAGACTTTGTAGTAGTACCGCAACCAGTGTATCAACCCCCTGGTCTCCATCGGTTTGTTGTGTTGTGGTTGTGTGTTTGTTGTGATACTGGACAGAATCAAAATCAGGTGTCAATGCAGAAAGGTTTATATATAAGTAAGCTAAATATTTATTTATAGATGCATCGGGGGGGAGGAGAGGATGAGCCTAGAAAGCAGTGAAGGAACCGTTATGTCAAACGTAGATCACCGGGATCCCATTACCAAGATAGAAATTTTAGAAATTTTCTGAGATTTTAGAAAATTTCTTTACCCACAGAGAACGTTGCTTACTGTGTATGTGCATACCATGTAGATATTAAAATCTGTCAATGGGTGACAAAGAATTTTTGGCAAATTGCGTATTACACTTCTACTTAAAATGCTAGAGTTCCAAATATACTTCCACCTCTACAAATAAATCCCATTACATTGGGGGGATAATAAGAAATCCCAAATGCATCTACACAATGCATAAGCCTACATCTTTCACTTGTATTGTTGATACCTACATAGAAAGGAAGTATATAGGAATAGACTTGCATAAACCAGTTATAAATAAGACACCCGGATGTAGGTGCTATAACATACGCACACTCACAACGTTCCATGTGAATTAACGAACGTCCCTTTCAAAGCCAAACTGCCGATCCGGAATATAACTTGCAACGAACCTTCTAAACATGAAGACAGTCTCTGGGTGTGTGGGTGTATTATTAGAACACAAATAATTGCAATTGGGAAACGGCAGTGGTGTGTGGGTGTAGGTGTAGGTATCTAACTAAAATCCGTTTCGTTCAACCAGATCAATGCTCTAGTGTACCTTCTAACGAGCTACATACACCACACACTGATATACACAGACTGATACACACACACTGATATACACTGAATGCCACACCACGACGAGAAGGGAAAGCCACAATTGTTTCTGTGATGGTGGGGGTACCCAGCGTTGATCCCTTCACACTAAGGAAAAATATTAAGCCTTGCAGGAATGCGATGAGCTGGTAATATATAATACCATATGAATATTCAATACCAAATCTAACAATTCCCCGAATACAACTGTGATACGAAAGACATACAATTAAAAAAAACATAAACATTCTCAGTAATATCTAATACAATTCATACTTGCAAAAATGGAGAAGAAAGTATCGCATGTTATTGACTTCTTGTCCAATGATGAAGTGCAAAGGCAACTGGGCGATCCGAGTATATCAGGGATATCGTTCAGTTTTGATATAAGGACGCTGTTGAAAAAGCATAGCGGTGGGAATCCACAGTTCTTCAATTACTCTATGCGGGATTCCTTCCATGAGTGGTGCGCGTGACATCGAACTGGGGGCTAATACAAACGAGCTGGTCACCGAGTTGCTATGGGATATCATATACCTCACAGAGCACCAGTTCCTGCTGCCATACTACCACGGTGAACACAAGAAGTTTCAAAAGAAGCTGGTGAAACGGGTAGGAAATCACTTGAACAGCCTGGTTAACAACTCAGCTTCAAAACCAACAGGCTCGATGACTGTGAATGTACGACATGTATGGAGAAATGTGGGCGATAGATATACGTTGCTCTATTTACCACTTTACTTCAAAGAACTCATATGGTGTAAAGCCACTGGTTCGATATTCCACGTGATAATACCGCACACAAAGGATCATGTAATACATGAGCACAAGGAATGGTTACTCGCCATACTGGAGATGGCTGGGTACTGGAACTTATCACACGTAAGGTTATACTTACCTAGAGACGACCTCACGAATATACAAACGTTACTGAAAAATCTACACTGGATAGGTGCCAATTTACTACCTAATGAGAACAGAAACGAGTGTAATGAAAATGACGATATCACTTTAAGTGATGAAACTTATATAATACTAGAATGCGAATGTTAATGTTACTATCTACATACGTATATGACCTCGACAACAAGAAATGATTAATAGCAGACACACACTTTTTTTTTTCTCTCAGATTATTCAAATGCTCTAAGATTTTGTTTAACCTCTGTTCATAGTGTTACCGCTACCTTTAGGATTCTCCTCCTTGAACTCGTCCCACTCTCTTGCCTTGTATGTCTCCTTGTCTTGCCACTCCATATTGTCCTCGTTAAGAGCTTCTATCTCTTCCTTCGTGGGTTCTTCACCACCTTGCAAAACTCTACCTTGTTCCCATTCTTGTTCTAGGAACTCTTCCACTGACATGGTCGGACCATATTGACCATAGCCCTTAACTTTGCTTTTTAACTCAGACCTCTTATCTACCAGAGTGAAATTACGCAGTACTTTACCATGCTTGGATAATAATGGTTTGTTCAGTGTCTCTAACTTGTCAGTGTATCCAGTAGGGTCGTCATTGCTGCTTTTACTTTGATCATTACCCGCCAAGTGTGGCTCGTTGTCGCTCTGTGGTGCCATCCTGACAAAGTTTGACAGAAGCTCCTTCTCATAAAGAATTTTTTCTATCTCATCAAAGGTTTCGTAACTTAAAAGCTTTAGTTTTTGTAGGTATAACTTCCGTAAGAGCTCGTCGTCATCGTTTTCTTGGTCCTCACTAACTTTCCCTTCTAATATTCTAAGCTGCTGAGCAACAGCAGTGTTCTGTTTATGCATTTCAATCTTCTCCTGACGTCTCAACTGTGCGCCAGACAAGTCCTCCTTGTGCTTTGGCACCGCGTATAATTCATCCATGGTTGGCATGAAGGTGTTCTCAAAACCGTCGATTTTCTTACTAATGCTCTCATCGAGGATTTCATTGTCCTGTAAAGTGCTCAGATATTGCATAAATAATTGGATTGCTTTGTCCAAAAACATTATCCTCATCTTGTTTTTGTCCATTGGGTTTGCTAATTGGTTAGATGTTGCTTGCTTACGTGAGCATAGCAGCCCAAGATAATAGTCTAAGGAAAGGTATAGCAACGAGCTCGTGGCAATGTCTTCAACAGTTTCATTGGAGCTGAATAATGATAATTTATGGTAAACTTTGGACTTCAAATCAAGGAGCTCTTGTATTGTCCCGGTCAGCAACTTTTGGTACTCCTCCGAATCCTGTCTTAGCTGTGTATGGAGAAGTTTTCTATCTATGGTGCCTTGTATGCCTCTAAACTGCTCTAAAATGGTGCCAGACATAGTATTTAATTTAACTTTATGTTATCCTATTGGAGATATATTCGAAGTTATTATAGCCAGAATTAAATTTCTATTCAATTATCATACTTTATATGTGTATTTGGACTGTTTTTGTCAAAATCATCGGTGCGAGTTTGGTCCCGATGAGCTAAGGGTGGCACAACAAAACAGTAGTAAGATATGTTAAAGGTGAAAAATCAACAGAAAGATACTCGTGCTAGCATTGGTATGTCTCATTTTGTTTTCTTTATCAGGATATATATTTATTTAAACTCATATACTATACACAGATGTGGGTCTACTAAATTTTTGTTATAACAAATGTGTAAATGTTCGGAGTGGGATAATTTACTTTCCGTCTGAGAAACAGATGACAGCCCATTTACCGCTACAACACCACCAAGAACCTTGCCCTGGGTGATCTTTTTCCCATACTGCAGATAGCTCTTCGTCCTTGCCTTCTGGCAGCGCAACTTGGACAGTAGCCTTACAAGTTCTCAGACTTAAAGTTGGAACACCGTTATGTGCTAGAGGGCCAATTGCGGCTTCCCACGATGTTGTGCGTGGCCATGTCCTATCACCGGTTAACTTTCTGTAGTTCAAATCACCTTTGAAGATCACCAAGTTGGATTTAGTGAAGTCGTTATGTATTTCAGCGCCGTGGTACTTTTTCTCAGATGGGTCAATATTCCAGTAATCTAGTTCGGTAGTCCAAAAGCTGTCAGTACGGAATTCAAATGAGCCCTCTTTGATGAAATCTCTGATATCAGTAGCCAAGTCATTTAGAGCCAAGTCATCCTCTGAACCGCTGGTAACTGGGAAAAAGTCACGATCTTCCAGATCCTTCAGTAAAGTTTCAAAGTCTTTCATCATTACGTCACTTACCATGTATGGCATATCCTTAGCATGGAAAATACACTTTGAGGCCAACTTTGATCTCAGAAGGAAAGCTCCCATTAAGAAGTCAGCATATAGCTCGAAGCCAGAGTTATCTAGCACAAAATCAACTCTTCTGTTGCCTGGCTTGGACGAAATCAATGCATCCCAAGCTTTGTCGGTATCATTAACCACAATTTTACTTTCGGAGGCTTCTCTAGCCTTGGCACCTTGAATAGATTTGATGTCCTCTAGAGAGATGCTTGTCAACAAAGAAAGATCAGTGGCATTACCCCATAGAGAAACTTCGGTGAATTCCTTAAAAAGAATCTTCAGAACTTCTTGAGATTCCCCAGAAGAAAGATCTAAGGATTGCAATTCATGGCTTAACTTTTTGTATCTGATAGCTAGTTCTACTACACCATGAAGGGAAGCCTTGAAAGTAGACTGTTTCAATCTGTCAAAGATATCGAATTCCTGCCAGAATGGGCTCTTCTTGGACTTGAATAAAACGTTAATGCGTCTGTACATGTAAACTTCGGTGAATAGCCACTCAGATGATATCCAGGACTTGTTAATATCAGCAGTTTCATCCAACGTTTCGTTGAAAGACAAAGGAATGTTTGCAATGGCAATCTCTTGCTCGGTAAATTTACGCAATGGCGTGTTTGCCAAAATTTCCTCACGGAACTCAATCAATTGTTTCTTAAGCAACTCACCGTCTTCTAAAATCTGCTCAGAATCATCACCACGATCCTTGATATCTTTCAACTCAGCTTCAACATCATCTATGGCGTTTTGAACAATAATTGGCCAACGTTCCTCTGCAGTATAGGCACCAAAGGTACCTTTGTCAGAGGTCATACATCTTCTTGGCAATGACATGTTTTTTTTAGGTGTTCTGTTGGTTTTCACAATAGCAATGTTGCCTAATGTCAGTAGCACACTGACTCAAAAGCAGTACTAAATCTTCTTTCAGCCAATTTACTAAGACTATTCTATCCTTATAAGCTTGTGCCTTTGTCATTTCCTCGACAAAAATCACTCGCCCAAGCGTGGATGATGAACAATGGAGATACAGACATTACGTCATTATATATATATTATAATAGTATATAGTACGTTATGCTGGGCTCGTTTCCATGCTAACTGTGAGTTCTAGTTCACTGCATTGATGTTTATAGCGGTAATAATGCACTACAAATCAAATTTGTAATCACTAGATAGACACTTATAGTTGAGTTAATAGGTCAGGAGGCTAACTTGAGCATGAAAGCACTGATACTGCTTCGATCAAGATAGCCATTGCTCTATAATCTATCATAATTTAATCCCAGAGACAGTAGACTACTCATATTTTCAATGTACAGTGACAATATTAATTCATGTTATATGTTGATCTTAGCAAGATTGCTGCGAAATGACGAAAAGCAGCTAGGTCTTCGCGAAGGGAAAGTGACTAAGACCGATGATAAGTTTCTAAATTGGCTTCAACACGCACAAACTAGTGGCATATATAATAACATCAATAGGTTTTTTTAAATTGCTGTCATTGCTTTTAGAAGAACGATAGAGGCCAACAAAAATTAATGAGTTTCTTCTCTAATCTGCCGGCAACGGCTACCTCTAACAGTGGGGAGGGAGTATCCTCGTTATTCCCGACTATATTTGAAATAGTTTCCTCACAAGAGATAGATGAGCTTTTGCCAGCATCAATACGTTACATACTCACGAATTACTGGATCTCCAGATACCCCAGTTGGACAACATTGCAAGTGAATAACTACTTTGAAGAATGGTTTGGCGTCGGAGTACAAGGTCTTGTTGAATGGTACCATATCGACAAGTATAACTCCACATTTGTAGACAAATTTTATGGTTTGCAACGGTTTAACAATAGTGACCCAGTATTAACGCAGGCACAAGCTATAAGGCAGGCACGAGAGGCAGGTAACCCAAATTTACAATGGCCTAAATCCTTACAGCTGACTAATGGACAGAAAAGAGTGGTGTTTTTACAGAAGATAATTTTACCATATATCAGTCACAGACTTTCTGAAGTCTATAATAAACTAAAGTCTAGAATTGCCATGTTATCCACCGAGTTAGATGATGAGACTGGTGGGGCAGATAAAAAGACCAAGTTAAAGAGATTTGTTATAAAATGGTTTGTCAGACTTTACCCTTTGTGGAACAGCTTAACATCTTTGTTAAACGTGGTTGTTAAATTAGCATTTTTGACCGGTAGAACTGGTTCTATGACTTTCTTAGAATACTTATTCAAGATAGAATATACAAGAATGACACTACCACTGGAGAATGGTAGTATTTCACCTTCTAAAACGCTCAAAAATAATGAAAGGCCAACTAGAACAAATATGTCCTCTATCAGAGGCATTTTTGAGTCCGCTATTGGTTCATTAGGAGGTATGGCGGGACTTACAGGTTCTCAGTTATTCCCTGCATTCATATTTATGTTACGAGTTTACCAATGGTGGAACACTGAAGACCTTACGACAAAATTACAGAAAAAACTTAACGACATAGATAAAGACATACCAAGACCACCAAACGCGCACATATCAGAAGAAGCATCTAATGATAGTTTTGAAGACTCTGAAATGAGTCAGATCTCTGAAAAAATAGGCACTAAAAAGAGTGATATTTGTCCAATATGTAAAGACTCCATCGAGAATCCTTGTGTCCTTGAGACTGGTTACGTTACGTGTTATGCATGTGCATTAGATTATATCCCCAAACATGAAGGTCGCTGCCCTGTGACTGGTAAGCGTCTTCTTGGGTGCCAATTTGATTCTGAAAGTGGAGAATGGAAAGTTGTTACAGGTATCAGAAGACTTCTAGTATAATCATCATTAGTTACAATAATAATATATTCATGCATAATGTTACAATATATCCTAGGGTGCCCAGCACCCTAAATATGTAATGCTAATCTAAATAGACGAAAATAAGGTTACGGGGATACATTATGATGGATTATCTTTCATATTGACAATTTCCCATTGCTCTAAAGTAGTCTGGAGAAGCCTAATTTCATTTTCCATATTTGAAATGGCAGTTACTATATCGTTAGTAGGGTTTCTATTCAGTAGATGTGTAATAATTGCTGCTCTGTTTAAGATAGCCGCGTTTAATGGTTGTTCAACACTTGAAGCATTGCCTAAATATGATATTACCCTACTCAATTCCTGTTTAATATGTTTTTTCCTGTCGTGGTAATAATTTATCTCATCCTGCAGTGGCATTTCGTCTAGTTCTAATTCGCTCTTAGATCCCGATACAACAGGAATTTCGATATTACTGTACTCAATCTGAAATTTGAGATCGCAAGTGTCGATATTATAATTTTCAATAAGCTGGCATGACAAATCGAGATGGCTTGTATTCTTTTGTTGGGTTTTATTTTCACTTGATGATTCATTAGGTGTATACGAGAATATTATTGCAGAGCCGACAAATTGTGGCATAAAATCAATCAAGATCATGCGGATAGTTTCTTCGTAGTTGTAGTATTTACTATTAATAGTCAGAAAGCCGATTAGCTCATCTTGTTTGTGTGTTACTTTCATGAGTTCGATACGCGTAGCCAATTGCTCCTTATCAAAGCTGAAATGACCGGTTCTAGAATCGACATTCAGGACCACGGATAGTGCTTCTGATGCAGAGGCAACTCCATCATCATTAATTGTCCCAAGTAAAAGAAAGAGCATCGGTTGCTTACCATTATACAAGCCATTGACCATTGTAAGCTTCTCATAGTGGAAATTGGCTTCCAATATTATGTTTGAATTCAGCAGTACTTCATTGACTCTATTATCCATTGCTCATGTTCCTTTAGATGAGGTTGATTAAATTTAATATTCAATCTTTTTGTTTCAAATACGCTCTTGACAACTGTTTTAGAATATCCAATATTGTGGATTTCACTATTATAGAGTGTTTGCGATTCAGGCAAAAATAAGTTGGTTCTTCTGATTTTTATTCAAGAAAGGGAAAAAAATGAGGTTGAATTTCAAAACTATCTACATGGATTTATGAAAAATTATATAGGTACAAAAAGTACAGAATGTTTGTTACAGGATAGACCTAGCCCAATTGTGATTGGAATGGCAATTGTTCGTCCCAAAAATGGGCTAATGTCTCTTGTATTATATCTTATGCAACTTTAATGGCATGATTAAAACTCAGTTTAAAAGTAAATCAACGGTCTACCAGTTAGAGAAAATAGGGCCACACAGTTGAAACATAATAATTATGAATATGAAACATCAATCTTCTAAGTCATTGTTCTTTGATGCGATTTATTGTCTAAACTATCACAGCGCCATGGTCTATCACAGCAGCTTGTTCTTCTGTTGGTTCGTAACAGTACCATTTAAGTAATGCATCTGATGCAGCTCTGGCCTTGGCTTCCTTCAATGAAGATCCATAACCTTCGCCGAGTTTTTCCTCGCCAGAGAATACACCAACAATAAATACAGGAGCTTTACTCAATCTACCTGACTCGGCTATCAGTTTCGAGACTGGTAATTCTAAGTTCTCTCTACGGCACAGGACAGCGAGTTCTCTTGTTGGGTTTTCAAATTGGAATATCTTTGTGACATCAAGCTTTCTTGACAATATATGGTCTTTGATGAAATGGATGGCACTATCGGGCTTGGCCGTGTTCTGAGTTGAAGCCCACAGGGCAGCTATGATGCTTCTCACGGCCAATGCATATGCAGCTTCCTCTGAGAAGTTTTTAGAAGTAATCAGTTGTAAGCCATCCTCCCTTTTCAATGTGTTGTTAAAGAATCGTAGTTTGCCTAAAGTGATTTCGTATGGCTCATTGGCGAGGTATCTATTCACCACAGGGCTGTCCTCGCTCTCGATACCCCAGGATTTACCGATAGAAGCAAGCACACGCTGAGACAAATACGAGTCAACGGCAGCATTCAACACCACCACAGGTAACCTCGGGTATCTCTTGACCAAGTACTGCGTAACGTGGTATGTCAACAGATTCTTACCAAAGATGTTCAGTCCGTGATTATCCAGCTTCTTGCTTGCCGGTACCACATTGGCAGTGCCTGCCAAGTACCTCGCAGAAGCCTCAGTAACAAACGGGTTCTTAATCTTTGCAGGCAGATCGGAAGTTCTGCATGTGAGACACCTTGCCAGCGTAGAGTAAGTGAATTCACGGGGTAGATCTAGTCTCCTGTGTAGCGCCACCAAAGATGGTGACCTCTGTGCTACCTCCTCAGGAACTTTCCCAATGACATCCTTCAACCCGAGGTAGTAACTTCGATACTGATCCAGCTCAGCGGTATCTACAGCCTGCTGCAACCTCCCAAACGTCGCAAACCCTCTAAATGTAATGGGCCTAGTCACCCTACACAGCATCATTATTGTATTTGGGGTTCTTGAACTGCTTCCTCTGCTACTAAATGTTCATTCTTAATGTAACAAAAGCTCACACTACTATACCAAGTTGGTCCTAGAAGCTTTTTTCACTCCTTCAATGAAGAGCCCATCTTGAGTCGACACTGAACATGGTCTCTAAGTATGTCGTCATTTATGATATATGCTGATCTTTCATGTATGCACTTTACATTTTTAATGTTCATCAATTACCATGGGCGTGTGGCGTAGTTGGTAGCGCGCTCCCTTAGCATGGGAGAGGTCTTGGGTTCGATTCCCAACTCGTCCAGTATTTTTTTTTGGTTTTATATTTTGGGTTGGATAATAGGTTCCTTCATTGTTCGTTTCCTTGCCAGTTTCCTTGCCAGTTTCCAGCAAACATTACAACAAAAGTCCCAGAATAGGGTCTGCTATTTTGAAACATAGTAACAGTGGATTTGAAAATACTGTGTCTTGTGTATATATATCTTATGAGGAGTATAGTCGCTTCTTCGCAACTGCCCCACACCAGCTACCAATCTGGAATGAAATGGTCGGTATCAGGTTTTTGTCACACACAAGGCAACGGTTGCCAACAATATACTCGATGGTGACACCGCGCGCCAAATCGGCAGTCTCTATGATCAGGGTCTCTGGAGACAAGGCACAGTATGTGTATAGGAAACTTACGAGACGTGACGACGTGCCGCGAAGCAGGCAGGCCTGTTTGCGTGGGTTGTACAACGGGGACAACGAGCTGATAGACCGGGCGTTGGTGCTATACTTCAAGTCGCCGGGTTCTTTCACTGGGGAAGATGTGGTTGAGTTTCAAGTGCATGGTGGGAGAGCGGTCTCAGAGAGTGTGTTAAGTGCCATTGGGTCATTGAATAATAGAGATCAGGATGTGGAAATACGGATGGCTGACAGAGGTGAGTTCTCTCGCAGATCGTTCCTCAATGGCAAAGCAGATCTGACTGGTTTGGAAGGTATCAACACATTGATTAATGCCGATACGGAGGCGCAACGCAGAGCTGCCATGGGCTCCTTCACAGGTAGGAATAAAGCATTGTTTAACCGCTGGCGGGATATAGTCATTCAAAACTCAGCCCAACTCACTGCTATTATTGACTTCTCCGAAGATTCTGATTTTGCTGATGAGTATACAGCTGTTATGGCGGAGGTCCGGCAAGAGTTGATGTGGCTAAGAACCGAGATATGCAATTTTATTGCCAGAGTCACTAAGGCATCAATTGTGGAAAATGGTATTAATATGACATTGCTCGGCGCACCTAATGTGGGGAAGTCGTCTCTGCTGAACCAAATAGCAAGCGATGATATCTCTATTGTTAGTGATATACCAGGTACTACGAGAGACATAGTATCTTCAATTGTAAATATTAACGGATACAAGGTCAATCTATTTGACACTGCGGGCATACGAGTGGACACAACAGATCCAATCGAGAAAATGGGCATAGAAAAGGCATTCAAAAGAATTGGTTCTAGCGATATTTGCATCTGTGTTATTGACGGGACCCAACCTCTACCCTTAAACGTATTAGATCTGCTCAAATCGAGCGATTTGTCGGGGTCAGAGATAATATTTGTTGTTAACAAGATAGATATTGTGGATGATAGTTGCAAACTTAGTAAGATACAACAATATATTGGTAACAATCTGACTGGTTGCAAGATTTGTTTTGTATCTTGTTTGAAATCCACCGGGATAGATGAACTAATGACTGTACTTACGGGAAAGTTCAAAACTTTGACTCAGAATGAAGAGAATGAGGATCCTATCATAGTTTCTGATAGAGTAAAAGAAATACTCGAGAAAGATGTGTTATATGGCATCGATCAGTTCCTACAAATACAGGATGATATGCACGATATAGTGATAGCAACTGAGCATTTGAGATATGTTATAGACGGTATCGGCAAGATAACCGGTGAAGTAATAGGACTCGAAGAAGTGCTTGACGTCGTATTTTCTAAGTTCTGTGTCGGAAAATGAGTGTGTAAGCAGACTATGTTTAAATTGTTATTACTTTTATTTAGAGTTGAGATAAAAGCTTTTCTTATGTAAACATTCTAATAATTTTTTTGGTATACGTAGTCGTTATGTAAGCATATTCTATGTTAAAAAGAAGTTGGATCATTAATGAATATTCATGGCAGAGATCTATAGGGGGGAAGTTGACATTTAGAAACCCAGTGATTTGAGTATAGACAACTTGACTTGTTTTTCGAACTCTGCTCTGTTATCCCTCCACAAAATGCAGGCATCAATATTGGCACCACTCTCGATGTTAGGTTCACTCAGCATACTCATCACGCTCAACAGGATCTTTTCCACACTCTGCACTGGAGACCATCTCTCCTCTGCAGACTCATACATATTGGGATCATCACCTGGGGAGTGCAGGATCGATATGCACACTTCACCATTCGGGTAGATATTAGGGTGTAGAATACTAGGCGTGAAGGTCAACTTCGGTGGAGATAGCGGGTAGTCCTTAGGGAACTCCAACTGCGCATTGAATACACCGCCAGCATAAGGTGTATCTGGAGGGCCCTGTATCAAACAGTCCCACACAAACAGATTGTCGTCGGACTTGGGTCCTGCGACTATCCCCGGTGGAGAGTCCTTGATCAACTGTTGTAACTCCTTGTAAAGTCTCTTCTGAGCAGTCTTTGACATATCTATAATGCAGCTACACGCTAGTCCAGTCTGTATAGTTTGTAAGTCCTGTTCTTTATTGATGTACAACGTCAATTACACCTGTCGATCCTTTTTGAAATGTTAATTATAGGGCAGGGCAAATTACGTATTTCTATCAATTTTCATTTTTTTGGGTTTTGGCAGAATAGAAAGCAGTTGGGCTGCGATAAAAGCTACAACGAGCCAAGAAGGTATTCTCGAAAGATCAAAGAGTTGAGGTTTGTACTTGCAGCTGGGCGTTGATCAAAGGTGGGAGTTAGGATCTGTTCTTGAGCCTGAGTTAATGTGGAAGAATAGCAGGACGCTTAACGATGATCATATTCAAGAACGATAAGTATGCGTGCGTGAAGTGCATACGTGGACACAGGTCCTCGCTGTGTGTACACACAGGCAGGATGCTTGTTAAAGTGAGGAACCGTGGTCGGAAGAAAGGTATTGATGTTAGAGATGCGATAGTTGTTGGGGATATTCATCGTAAGAGGAGTTGTGAGTGTGCTAGTGGGCATGCTGGCGATGATAGCAAGCAGTATGGTGCTCCTAATGCGGATGTTAGTCGCCCACATGAGTCAGGTTTGAATAGTACATGTGTTGGTATGAATAAGCAGCCGATTTTATTTGTTAGAGCTAAGAAAGTCCTGAAGGCACAACTTATCGGAGGTGAGTTGAAGGAGATGAGTGAGGTTGATATGTCTCGATTAGAGGTTGATACTTCCGATGACGAGACTGTAGCCACTACCACTACAGTGCCAAAAGTAGAAATATTAGATAATAATTTACTTAATGTCACGCAAGGTAATATCGATGATGATATGGTTCTGGTTGATGATACAAAGAATTTTGCAGGGGCATCCATAGGTGAGCTAATAGATGAGCAATTGAGTTCGATAAACGTAGAGCCTTCGGGCTCGCATTGCTGTGGTTCACAACCACACGGTATCGATCCCATGAAGACTACAACGGTGACTGCAGCAGCAACAGAGACAGAAAAATATCCATTCTTCCAGTTGCTCACTAAGCGTGGTGTCTATCTGAGCACACAATGTTCTTGCTCCGCAGCTAACTGTGCATGCAGCAACTGTCTGATACATAGGACTGAAGAAGAGATCAATAATTATATTGAGGCTAGTGGGGTACCGTTGACCAATTTAGATAGCTCCACGAGTCTTCAAGCTACGCCGGAGATAGAGAGCCCTAGACCTTCATGCATGTGCAAACCTGAAGAGTGTACGTGTGATGGTTGTGATATACATACGATAGAAGTTGTACCGTTCCAGAGGATAGTTATACATGGTTTAATAAACACAAGACTCACAAAGAAAACTCTAATACAATATAGGAAGAAGTTGATAGGTCAGAAGTATTGGTGGGATTATTGTATGGTGTATATACCGTGTCTACGGTGTAACAATTTTGATGGGTTAGATATCGTTGGATTTTTTGATAATATTATTAAGGAGCATGGTCATGAGCTTGAAGATGCGAAGGAAAAAGTGGATGCAGGTTCAATACAGAACTTGACTAGTCAAGCTGAGAATTTTATAATGAATATGAACAACAGCATTGACAATGGTGTATCTAGCAATACCACGAACAATATGAACAACATTAATGATACACGATTACAATCACACTATGCAAATCTAGTTAAGACGGAGGGAACAATTTCTCCGATGTTCATGTAGTTTGGAATGGGTGAGTAAAGAATTTGACTCTGATGTGAGTATTGGGGAGGAAGTAGACTTTGTAAATAATGGAAAGAGTTGTAAGACTAAACTCATTTCTTCTCCAAGGACAGTATTTTTCACGATGTTTTAATAAGCTTAATTTTCTGATCTTTATATGTGGCCAAGGTAATTTTCATATGATTATATATTTTATAGTATTTAAAGTTCTTTTTTTGTTAATAAATATTCCGACCAAAAATAGCACGCAACGCCATTGTGCATATTTTAAATACAGAAAAAGGAATACGTACAAGAGATCATTTCATTTGCTTTAGAATGTAGTTTGCTTCTCTTTCACCACTTTCCCAAGCACCATAGGCACACCCAGCACCATCTAGAATCGTGTGCTCACCAGCGAACCTCACCCGAGAGCTTTGTCCATTACTCATGGCCAAAAACATGTCTAGGGCGTCATCACCTGCATAACAAGCAGAATAAGCACCTTTAGAGTACGGATCATTGGTCCAGTCCGTAACTATCACGTTACGTAGGATAGGACCCTTGTCCGAAATGTTGGCGTCATCACCAGCGATACCACCAGCGATATCAAGACCATTGATTATATGACCAGGTGCGTTACATACACTCATAATCTGTGACAACACCGGTTTGAAGAAATCGTATACTTGGTGATAGTCATGCAGAGACTCGATATAGTGAGTCAGCGGTGGTGCCATCAACATCATCAAGGATGGAACGCCGGTGGTCTTGGCCATGTTCACAAACAGCAGCGGCTGGTTCCAGCAGTCGTGCCTGACGGCATCGTCACCCAGAAGCTGCTTAACATCCTGCACGAGAGCCTGCAACCGCTGAGCCGTGTAGTTCTTCTCTCTGCTCTCCTTTCTGAGCAATGCGGTAAATTCGGCCCGGGTGTCGGCTGCTGCGTGTGCCACGGCAACGATCTTCGCAGTGTGCAGATCCCAGCAGCACTCCTCGAACTCGAACACTACTTTCCCCAAGGAGCCGAAGTGCATCTTCTGCAAAGCGGCAGAGATCTGAGGCACCAGCGGCGGCTTAAACTCCACTGCTCCTTCGCTCAGAAGACTCTGGGGAATTGTTACTATCACGTAACTGCACTGCACGGTGTGCTGCTGTCCTGCAGCTCCGTGTTGGCCGTGTTGTGTGTCTTCTGCGCCGCTGGCGCTGGAAGTGGTGTAAGATACTGTGGTGTGTGCTCCTGCATTCTCGATCTTGGTTACAGTTGAGTTTAATTGCACTGCGCCAAGCTCCGTGCGGATCTGCCCGTGTATTCTGTTGTATATGGTGTCATAGTTCATGACAAATGCATTCCGGCCTTGGTGACCGAAGAAACTGTCGCGGCTGCTCAGTTGGTACCAGGACACGCCGTGCCACAGCTCCATGTAACGCGCATACTGTATGCCGTACCACATCTGGTCGTCGGTGAGAAATGGCGCACGTTGCTGCAGGTACATGAGTAGCATGTCGAACAGCGGCATATCCGCCCGCGGGAACCCCTCGTGGGAGTGTTGTGAGTCATTATCGTCACTGAGCTCTGCAGTGTACTCAGAGTGAAAGTACAGTTCGATGAACTTCTCTATTTCGTCCGCAATTAGTCTTATCGTTACGTCGCCAAGGGATCCGCGGATCTTGTCCACAATCAACGGATCGTCATCGTCGAACACAAATGGTGCATACACACCTGCACTGTTGCCTCCGGTGCTTGCAGAGCTTGCAGAGCTTGCAGAGCAGTGAGTTGCTCCACCGCTAAACATCTGCGGAGTACTGTCGGCACCGTCCACAGCGGCTAGCTGCACTTCCTCCGCAAAGAGACGGTTCGTGAGCGTGTCGTGGTGCCAGGACGCGCCCAGATCATACCGGGCGCCGTTGTACCCAGTAACGGTACAGAGTCTGCCTCCAATACGGTCCCGTGACTCAATTACTAGGCAACTCTTACCACTCTGTGTCAGCACTGAAGCTGCTTTCAAACCGGCAATACCAGCACCTACCACCACCACGTCATATGTCCTATCCATTCTTATCTAAACTTTCTTTTATATTTGGTGCCTTTTTTTACAAATGATTTCACCCTTCCAGTTGATGGGTGGCGGGTGTATATTCCCTTCGTTGCCTCTTAATTTGTTCTCGATGTTCGATGGCAGTTATATAACGATAAGAAAAATAAGCCTCCTTCCTTGCACTGCTCTGATTGCTCGTTCAAATAAACGCGGAACAGTAGTCTCGCACATTGGTCTCCGCAGAATAGAATAACTTTCTTTTTTTTCTCACTGTTTGGGTTTCCACCTTCCCTCCATTTAGTTTTGCCTCGATCCGTTGTTCACAACTCGGTGGATCGCTTACCAAGAATTCCTTGCATATTCTATTTAGGAGAGAGTTCGTAACTTCTCCCAACCCAGCCTGCACTGTTGTCTTAGTGATTTCTTTCCCCTGTGGGCCTGTTTCTTCCCCTTGTAATTAGATTCGGTGGTAAAAGATTAATTTCCTGTTTAATTTAATTTTCTTTGTGATTCTTTCCGTTTGACACATTTTTCCTCTGTCCTATTTTTCCACAGAAACACACGTACAAATGGGAGATGGTTTGTCCCCTCATACCCTCCCCCTTTGGTGGTATCGTTATGTTAACCCACAATGATTCTTTTTGCTGTAAATTGTTTTCTTACCCGCTACGTATCTGCACCGCACTCTAACTTGCGTCCCCTTACAACAACATAAGGTGATACCACTACACAGAATTGTCCCGAGAGAAGGTAAAGCGGTGATCGCCCATCGTTCTCCGATTTGCTTGGCACATGAAGAACTTCCATGCATTTGGCAGGCAAGATCCCTCCTGCATCGCGTTGCAGCTACAAAACCCCAGCCGCACTCCCTCTCCTCTATGAAACCACTGCAGGCCATCTACCGCCATCACACTCCCCTTACTCCCCTCAGTGTAATCGAGTAGAGTCCCCCCCCATTGAAACGTGCTTCCTAGAGGTACCAGAAGAACACCAGTACCCACAACCCCATACACACATACACACAAGAACAACCGCACCGCCTATAAATAGACTTGTATCTTCTAACAGGCACCGAACACACAGAGCCTGGCGTAGTGTGCATAGTCTCGGACGCAAGACGCAAGACACAGGATGCAGGACACAGGATGCAAGACACAAGACGCAGGGCGCACCAAGCTTATAATACACCAGAACTGGACAAAATGGGACAAACGGTTAACGACTAACGTCCAACGGACAACGGACAACGGCTAAAATTCCAGGGACAAATGCTAATGCCCCGGAAGTGGGAGTATAGAATCAGATGAGCAGGACAAAAAAAAAGAAAGAAAACCCTCGAATGGATAAGCAATGGCCCCATTGTGAGATGAGCCTTGTGAGCAGAGAGGATTAGATCAGCTGTTTATCTTGCATTGCATACTGCTTATCGCCATACTTGGGTGCTCTTCCATCAAAGGTACTACTTCTCCACTTCTAAAGAGATAAAGAATAAAAAATTATATATATGTAGCTTGTTTTCGTTGGTGGGAGCAGGGAGTTACTGGTTAATGAGCGTAGACTTGAACTGCAAAGAAAATGTGCGATGTCTGAAAGAGAATTGCCTGGATACACATACTTACCCCCACCAAGGCTGTCATACCAGCCTTCTATAGCTCTAGTACCTGGAGTCATGCAGGTGCGTCCTCCTGCTAGTCCTGCCAGTCCCGTTGGTACTGCTGCTGGCACTCCAGGTGCTGCTGGTACTACTGGTATTACTGGTATTTCTAGTACTACTGGTACTACTGGTACTACTGGTACTGGCGGTACTGGCGGTACTGCGCTCGGTACCGTGCCCACTAGTGCCCTTACCAATAACAACAACAACAACAACAACAGCAGCGGCAATGCGTACATGACGTCTGCACTTGCGTCCTGGAACCAGTACCAGTACCCGTGGTTGCAACACCCGCTGCTGAGCCGCGTGATAACCACGTACTGGGAGGACGAGCACACGATATGCCACGGAGTGAACCACAACGGAGTTACTGTTGTGAGGCGTGCGGACAACGACATGGTCAACGGCACGAAGCTGCTGAATGTCACTGGGATGACCCGTGGCAGACGGGATGGTATTCTTAAGAATGAGCCTGTGCGTGATGTAGTGAAGGGCGGTCCTATGACGCTGAAGGGTGTGTGGATACCAATAGACCGGGCCCGCGCCATCGCGAGACAGGAAGGCATAGAGCAATGGCTGTACCCATTGTTCATCGACGACCTGCACCAGGCCATCACGTTGTTGAGACAGCAGGTGCAGCCCCAGGTCCAAATGCCCGCCCCACAGCTGCCCGTCCAGTCACAACAACTCATCCCACAAATACATCACCACATGTAACTTAATATTCGTAATGAATCGCTATGTACCATTGTATAACATAATGAATTGTTCAAAAATATATTACAATATAATATAATATAGTATAGCATAGTATAGTATAGTATAGTATAGTATAGTATAGCACAAGAAAATAT
>ERZ1036435.190-NODE-190-length-49438-cov-37.133710_pt1 | contig 49438 bp, 45 predicted proteins | sample MGYA00514223_ERZ1036435 | MGnify/ENA primary metagenome ERZ1036435 (study PRJEB33795, sample SAMN09464927) | human gut metagenome | host: Homo sapiens | place: USA: Stanford, California | collected 2016-08 | study: EMG produced TPA metagenomics assembly of the... | reverse complement strand
AAAATATGATTCATTTTAAACAAAATAGTCTATATTCTTCAACATATATATAACCTAATGAATCAACTCCAGAGCAACCATCAGACAATAATCCTAATGATGTAGAAAAACCAGACAACACTAATCCATCAGATGAACCTGCTAATAGTGAATCTCCAAGTGAAACATCAAAAGAAAGTAAACCATCAAATACTACATCTAAGCAACCAGATACAAACGAACCATCTAATGTGGATGCACCAAAACTTACTGAAAGTCCAAAAGCAACAACTGTTCATAATCAACCAGGTTCAACTCAACCTGTATCATCAAATACTACATCTGAACAACCAAATGTAGAAAAAGAATCTAATAATAATACACAAAGACTTACAGAAAGTCCTAAAACAACAACTGTTAATAATACATTAGGTTCTACACAAGTTGAACCAACACCAGTATCAACAAATGTAACAACTAATAACACATCTGATGTCATCTCACCAGAAAAAGTTGAAACAAAACATGAATTGGATCATAGCGGTATTCATGATAATACACCAATTCATACTAAAACAACAATCTCAGATAACTACACTACAACTCAACCAACTATGAATTCATCAGATGACGATTTTAATAAATCAACTTTTGATTCTAAAGAAGATGTGAGAAATAATAATGACGCAACTTTACCAGAAACAGGTGGCACTGATTCAAGTCGTGAAGCAGGAGTTATTGTTTCATTATTTGCTGGATTACTTGCTTTTGTAGGTTTACGTCGTAAAAAAGAAAATAATTAAGAAAGAGGTATAATATCTAATGAAGAAATTTGGTAAAATTTCTGGAGTATTAGGTGCGATGGCTTTAAGTGCATCGTTCCTAATCCCGACACATCAAGCTGATGCCGCTGTGAAAGCATATCCTTATAATGGTTTAAATAATAATAACTATTATAATGCAATGAATATTAAATCAAATGTTGGCGGTGTATCGATTAAACACATTACAAACCCAGAAAATTCTGGATATAGTGCTGTTGGTCGTGTATCAAACTATGACGGTTGGAAAGGTCATGGTAAAGATAGCATGGGAACAGGTTTCATTATTGATGGTCACACATACATTACAAACTTACATGTTGTTCAAGACAGTAAAGGTAAAATTGCAAGACCTCAAGATGTAAAAATGGTAACTGAACGTAACGGTTCAAGTCGTAAATATGTGTTTAATGCTACAAAAATTAAACGTGTTCCAAATGCGGATGCTGTAATTATTCATACTCGTCAAAATATGGATCGTTATGTTAAACCAATGAAACTTGCAAATGAACGTGAAATTAATGGTTTAAAAGCTGGAGATCCAATTAAAGCACCTGGTTATGATAAATACAGTAAATATGGTCCAACAGAAGATAATACAAAACTTTGGGAATCTAATGGTAGATATTTAATGACAACATCTAATGGTCGAGAAATTATGAATAAACAAATCTTTAGATCTGGTGGTTCTGGCTCACCTATTTTAACTAAAGATAACAAAGTTATTGGTATTTCAGCGTATGGTTGGAACTTAAATGGTACGACTCACAATGAATTAGCTGGTGGCTTCAAATTTACTGGAGACACTAGACAATTTATTTTAAATAACATGAAATAGGTTTTCACTCGAATGTCCGTTCGAGGGATAAATAAAGTCAAAAGAGAATTAGGATTTGTGCTAATGGCACTTAATATAAGAAAAGTAACAGCTTAACGAGCTGAAAATAATCAAAAAAATTATAAAAAAGACAATTTCTATATTATTTCAATAGAAATTGTCTTTATCTACTTATCCTAGAACTTTATGTCCCAGGCTCTTCTTTAGTTTCAATAGTTCTAAAGTAGTTCACTAAACGCGATCTTAGATAGATAATCCACTCACTTAAGTTGCTTCGCGTTCCTGGGGTGCCTTCTCTATAGCAATTCTTAAATGGATTTTCATTCCACTTTAGTTGAGATGCTTGCCTAGGGGGCTGGGTCAAGCCGAGGTCTCGACACTCATCCTGTTCCCTCAGGCGTCACTCAACTAAGTTTCATAATCCATTTTAGAATTACTTGCCTAAGTGCTACTGCACTTAGGTTCATTATTATTTGATTACTTTAATAAAATCTTTGTTTGCTGTTAGGAATAAACCTTCTTGTGTTACTAAGCGTGGTGTTGAGTTAGTCGTATAAATGATGTTTCTAATAGGTAATACATCACCTTTTTTAAGTTTACGTACTGTATTGTCTTTAAAATCACGTGAATCATAGAGTTTACACGCTTTTATAACTTTAACTTTCTTAGGCACCTCTGTAATATACTTGTTTAATCCTGATGTGTTGATTAAGGTAATAAAATCTTTATTCGCTGTGATTATACTACCATCATCTAATACCAGACGAGGTGTGCCTTTCGATGTAAATTGAATATCTGACGCTTCAACTTTAGTACCCGCTTTTAGACTACCTACTTCTTCTTTAAATGATACATCTTTATATATTTTAATTTTTTTCAGTGTCATCATTGGATTCGTTATTCTCGTGAAATATTCACTTTTACGATTTGTTACTTGTTGTGCTTTGTTCTCATTCTTTTTATGCACAAATTCAACTTTGAAATTTTGGCGTTTCATTTTAAATACATCGTTGAAACTTGGATATGAAGCATACACCAATGAGCGTCCTGACTCACCATAATTCACATTAAAATTAATATTGATATCTTTATTTAACTTTTCAAATTCCTCATGTGGAACATAAATTCTATCGTCGCTATATTTATATGTCACTTCATATTCATTCGCCGCATTGTTGATTTCAATGAGACTCACTGATTGAATGCTTATATCGTCTGGTTTCATGACACGAATGACCTCGTATTTGTTTTCTCCCATCATTTGCGTACCTTCGTATACTGGGTAGCAATCAACAACAGTAGGTTTAATCATGTCATATTTATGAACGAAATCTCTAAAGACAATGCCATCTTGAATAATATAGCGCCATTGGTCATTAACGACATCTTTTGTAAAATTAACAAATACTGATTCATCTGCATGATGATATAACGTGTAGATTTGCTTGAATACTGGATTCGTAATCAATGTATTGATATCAATGCCTTGCTCTTTTATTTTTTGTTCAACTTTTTCAATTACTGCATAAAATTTTTCTTTATCTGCAGATTTAATAAATGTCTTCGTACGAAGGAATCTCGAAATAAAGTCTACTTCAACTATTCTAGCTAAAGCCATATGCTTTAATTCTGAAGACATATCCATATGACAGGTTCTATCCAGAACTTCTAAATTTAAGTTTGCTTTATCTAACATTGATGTTTGCTGTACTAACGATTTATTTTCATCGTAACGATTCACGTGATACATGGGTATTGTGGACATTGTGATATCGTCCACTTTTCCAAATAGTTGAAAGAAAAACAACTTATCCTCGCCATATTTCATATGTTCAAATTCAATATGATTATCCATGACTAGACTTCGTTTAAATACCTTTCCTGGTGGTCCTACTGCTCTAAAAATCTTACTAATGTCTTGAGGTTTTAAATGTGATGCTTCTTTATAAGAAGTAAACTTAGCATGATGCTTCACGTTTTTAGACTTATGTTTAAAACTTTGTCCAAAACCAAAATCGGCATCATCTGCATTCACTTTCTCAATTACTTGAGGGAACCCTTCCTTATCTAACCAATCATCCGCATCAAGTAACGTAATATATTTACCTTTTGCCTCTCTCATTCCAATGTTTCTTGGTTCAGAAGGGCTACCTGTATTTTCAGGTAATTGAATTAATTTTATAAAGTCATAGTCCTTTTCATAATGCTTGATAATGTTAACCGACTCATCAGTTGAACAATCATCTACAAATATCGCTTCAATATTATTCTTGTCCATCTTTACATCAATTAAAGACTCTATGCACTTTTCTAAAAACTGCCCCTTATTGTAAACAGATACAATAATTGAAACTAATTTAGCCATACTTCTCACACCTTTTAATCCACTAAATTTTGTTTATAACTTTGATAATACGTTTCATACTTCATTTTCCCTATACCGCCAACAATATACTTACCAAATTTACTTAAATTCATTACATAAGCGATACATATTGAGAATGTCACTGTTAATGTAAACGTAAATAGGATGTTTAACAACGGATGATCGTGAAGCGCTCCTAATCTATGCACAAAGAAGTAATGAATTAAATAAATTGAAAATGAATAATTACTAATGAAAATAATAAATCTTGGAACATATTTGAAATAAGATGCAATTAAAAAGAATAATAAAATAACCAGTGTCACATAAATAGGTGTATCAAAACGTTTAGAGTCGACTAAAGTTAAAATTCCAAATAAATAATTGCAAACTACAAAAATGGTAACAATTACCGTTCCGCTCAAAATATGGATTGTATATTTTTGAATATGATTCATTAGTTTCTCATAATGATAACCCATATAGAAACCTAATAGGAAGTAACTCAACCATCCAATAAATATCATCCAACCTTCTCTTTGCCACAACCAATTCAAATAAATTGATTCTGGTGCGGGAACGAAGTTTCTCATAGCCCATAATAAAGTTGTAATAATTAATGAGTAGATAACTAATTTGATTGGATTAAGTTTGACCAAATGTTTAGCAAATAATATATGTAGTAAATAGAACTGAAAAATAATTACAATAAAATAAGTTAATGTTCCACCATGGAACATCATAATTACAACAGAATCCATATAATCTTCAAAATTCTTAGGATGTCCATACACATACGCAAGTCCTAAATTAATAATGATATATGGAATGCCTAACGTTAGTAGCTTTTGCTTAAAGAATCCATCTTTAACTTTCGTTTTATATTGTTTAGCTAACAAGAATTCTGAAATGAAAACAAACATCGGTGTCGCGTATAGCAATAACAATTGAAAAATTCTTAACGAGTAGCCTTCATTAGGAATGTCGAATTTATAAAAAGTCGTTGTTATTGTATGTATCATTACAACACTTAAACACGCGATTGTCCTCATCCAGAAAATAATCGATGTATAAATTCTCATTTGTATCTCCTCTTTACATACTAAACTAAGATTGCTTTATGTTTAAATTTTTAAAAAGATTGCAACCAATTCTAATTGTACAATAGTCATTTATACAACTTCAAAAGAATACAAATGATTATTTTGATATTTACAAATAATAAATAATTGTATGTAGTGGAAAAGACCAGTGTAGTTTTGTTTACGATAACGCATAACCTGATTAAATGTTTCATTGATATCAATGCCACGACGTTTAAGTTCAATTTGAACTAAAGGCAATCCATTAATTAAAATTGTGACATCATATCTCGCTTTATATGTGTCATCTACAGATACTTGGTTGGTGATTTGGAATTTATTTTGACACCAATTTCTCGTATCCCAAAATGATAAATACACTTCAGATTCATCATCTCGTTTCAAAGACATTTTATCTCGCAATATACGGGCACTTTCAAAAATCCCTTTACCATTTATCATAGTTAATAAACGTTGAAACTCTTTATCTGTTAAAGGGTGCCCATTTAATTTATCGGCGTGACGTTCATTTAAAATAGAACGGAAATTATCCAACAATTGTTGTTCATCCCTAATCGTTACAGTTTCATAGCCATTAGATTTTAACTGTTCCATCATTTCAGTTTCTAACGCAAATTCACTTTGGTATACCATAACATCCCACCTTTATCTCTATTCCATTCAATTATAATATATAAATAGATTTAGGTGGTGTAAATTTTATAATTAATTATTTCATTAAATGTTTACGACATATAAAAATAGAGATCCTATCATTATTACATTTCAAATGTATAAATATCATTTTATTTATAATATTTTATAAAACCTTATTATCTGATAGAATTAGTTGTGGATGAAATATAGGGAGAAGTGTTAATAATGAAGTTAAAAACATTATGTTGTATTAGTTTATCATCTATTTTCCTATTCAGTGCTTGTGGTCAAAACTCAAACGAAACTAGTCATAATAATAATAATCAAAAAACAGAAAAAAAGTCTGATACTAATGAAACCAGCAACAACCAAAATTCAAATAAGAATAAGTCAGACAATTCTAATGAAACTCAAAGTTCAAATGAACAAGTTGAGCATTCAGACAAAACTATAACAGTAGCTGAAGCTAAGTCTATTGTATACAATTCTGCAAATTCACAAAGTTTTAAAGCATTTGTCCAAAATAAAGGTGAACTTATTTTTAACAAAGACAAAAGTAATAATAATGAAATATTTATCGAAACACCCTTTGGAGGCATAAATGAGTCAGTTAAGCTTTATGCAATTGTTAATAGACATACTGGTGAAATTATTACTACTGGAAATGCAGGTACACATGCAGATGGACTTTTAAAAACAGATGATGGAAAGATAGACAAAAAAGCATATAATATAACTTTAGAATTTTATAACACATACGTATATAAAAAAGGTATGCCTAAATTTGAAGAAGCCACTTCTGATATGCCTACAGAAGAATATAAGAAACTTTCACAATTAGTAGGTGACTATACAAAAAAACAAAAGCAAAATGAAAATAAAGAGCCTCAAACAAATAACAATACACAAAATGAAGCAAACAGTATCCAATCCAATGATAGAGATAAAACACAAAGTACAACTAATGAAAGAACAAATCAACAACACAATACAAACGAAAAACAGAAAAATGATCAAGCATCAAAACAAGAACAACAACCTGAAGAACAGCAAGAAAATCGTAACGAGGAAGCTTCGCAAAATGAGGAACGTAAGGATCCAAACCAACAAATAGAACAACCATCTAGCAAAGATAAGCAAAATCCAGATGCAGCACAAGAAAATAATAACCAAAACAATGATGAAAATATTGATGGTAACAACTATGAAAATAAACAATCTCAAGATGTAGAATCAATCGAATGAAAGTCAAAATAATAGTCAAGAGCAAGAGAATGATGTTAGTCAAACAGTAAAAGTTCACGAAGGAAGTAGTGAAAGAACTGCGGATAAAGATGAATTTTCTGATTTGAAAGTGAATAGAGAGAATGTGTTTGATTACGTCATAGCAGCTGTTAATCAAACTGATGGTGGAGACGCTTTTCTTATAAAATTTCGACAACCAGAATTTTCAGCACAAGATGATGGCTTATGGAGAATAGCAGCAAATAATAAGAGTGGCCACGGTTCATACACCTTTATTGTAGATCAAAATGGAACTGTTCAAATTTGGGATGGCTTGATGAATGAAAAAATTGAAGAACAAAAAGTTACATTAAACTAAAGATAATGCAAAAATATAAAGAAATGCATTCTAACTAAAAATGAAAATTATTGGCTAATATAAAGGATTAATGCATATAGCATACTCCTTTATATTATTTTGCTATTAAAAAGTATTTAAAATATATTAAATGTCTCTATATTTTTACTATTAAATTTTGTTATACTAAAACAAGTGTGATTTTATACTAGTACATTTTAAAGTGTGCTTTATTTAGTACTAGTATAAAAATCTATTGATAAAAGTATGGGAGCTTTATCAATGATTTGAAATATTAGAGGGAGGGGGTAACTTATGAAAATTAAGAAAGCTATAATACCAGCAGGTTTAGGGATCAGATTTTTACCAGCAACTAAAGCGATGCCTAAAGAAATGTTACCTATTTTAGATAAGCCTACTATCCAATATATAGTAGAAGAAGCAGTAGAAGCAGGAATTGAAGATATTATTATAGTTACAGGTAAACATAAAAGAGCAATCGAAAATCATTTTGACAATCAAAAAGAATTGGAAATGACTCTGGAAGAAAAAGGTAAGTCTGATTTACTTCAATCAGTAAAATACTCAAACAACCTAGCAAATATGTTTTATGTAAGACAAAAAGAACAAAAAGGTTTAGGTCATGCTATATGGACCGCTAGACAATTTATAGGGAATGAACCATTTGCTGTTTTATTAGGAGATGACATTGTACAAGCAGATACTCCAGCGATAAAACAATTGATGAATCAGTATGAAACGACAGGTAAATCAATTATAGGAGTCCAACAAGTAAATGAAAATGAAACACATAAATACGGTATTGTTGATCCACTAAATTCTAGTGAAAGATTGTTTAGTGTCAATAGCTTTGTTGAGAAACCACAACCTGGAACAGCACCTTCAAATTTAGCAATAATGGGGCGATATGTTTTAACACCACAGATTTTTGATTATTTAAATCGACAAGAAATTGGTACAGGTGGAGAAATACAATTAACAGATGCAATTGAACATTTAAATTCTAATGATTCTGTCTATGCATATGATTTTGAGGGTGAACGTTATGATGTTGGCGAAAAAATTGGTTTTGTAAAAACTACAATAAAATTTGCTTTAAATGATAAAGAAATGTCTGAAGATATTAAAGCTTTTCTTGAGTCTATTACAAAGTTGAACAATTGATAAAAAAAGATTTTTGATATTTTTATTGCCTTTTTAGTAAGTTAATTAGGTTATTAAAAAATAAAATATTATTTTAAAATGGTGAAGAGGTTTGAAATGATAAAAATTGGAATTATTGGAAGTTGTATAACCAGAGATGTTTTTAACAGTAGGCATGTAAAAAATTGGAAGGATTACTTTGAAGTTGCTGCGTATCAATCTCAAGTCACTTTTCCGTCATTAGTTAGTGAACCAATTAATTATGAAAAAAATGAAGCCACATACAATAACATGAATGATTTTGAAATTGAGCAAATTAATAATGAGTTAAATAAAAGTTTCATCTATAAAATGAAAAATAGCAATATAGATTATTTAATAATAGATTTCTATGGGGATTTATTTTTTGGAATAGTCAAAGATGTATTTGGAGGTTATTTAACTAATAAAAAGTGGCTGTTTACTAGAAATAATATTTTCAATCAGGTTACTGAAGAAGGACAGACATTATCTTTTGAAAAAAATTTTAAGAAATACTTTGAATTATGGACAAAATCAGTGGATAAATTTTTTGATAATTATTTAATTAATATAGATGCAACAGTAATTATACATCAGTCTGAATTTAAACCATCCTATTTTGAAAATAATAAAAAAAGATTTGTAAAAGATATTATAGGCATTGATAAAGATGTTAATTTTTTAAATTATATATGGCATAAAATGACTCGATATATAATGAGTAAATATCCTAATGTATATTTGATTGATCAAACTAAAGGGAATTACAGTTTAGATTCTAATCATATATGGGGAGTTCATTATGTACATTTTGAGAAAAAATATTATATCGATTTTAAAGATAAATTATTAAAGTTGATTATTGATTTAGAATTATCAAAAACTGATAAAGAACAGCAAAACAAACAAAATTTAAAATTACATTTTGATGATTGGCAAATTAAAAATGAAACACTTAATTTGGTAAAGAATGAAGTAAATCTAGTCTCTCAAGGTAATAAAAATTATGTGTTTAAACAAAATCCTAGTAAGGCAATAAGAATAATGAATAATTCACATATTCATATTTCTTTTGAAGTATTTGTTGATTCTAGTATTAAATTAGATGATAGAAGGATATTGGCTATACGTACTTTTAATGACGAATATAAATTTAGTCAAAAAGATGCTAATCAGTATACTTATTATCATTTAGACAATTATAAGTATGACAAATGTATACAAATTGATATCGATTTTGATCCTTTAGATGGAAAGTATATGAAAGTAATTCCTATTATATTTAAAAATGGGTATATTATTTATAAAAATTTTCAAATTTCTATTACTTAATTTTACTAACTAAAGTTACAAAACTAAGCAACTCCAAGTAGGAACTATTATTTTGATAGGAGGATAAAAGGTATATTGAGAAAAAGTAGAATTTTAATCATGATTAGCTTTTTAATAAAACCTATTCTCGAACATTTTATTGATAGTAATTTAAAAAGAAATTCGTATTATATTAAATGTATAAGAAATAAAAAAGTCGAAAGTAGAGAAATTCTTTTTGAAGCATACCATGGTATTAATTTTACTGGTAATGCTTATGCGTTATTTAAATACATTGTTGAAAATTCATTAAATTATAAATGCTATTTAGTTATAAGAAACATAGATGATCCAATGATAAAATGGATTAATACAAAATATCCTGAAAAAAATATAGAGATTGTGAAGTATCAAAGTAAAAAATATTTAAAAGTATTAGCTACTGCTAAATATTTGGTGAATGATACTACATTTTTACCATATTTTAATAAGCGTAAAGAGCAAATATATATAAACACATGGCATGGCACGCCTTTAAAAAAATTAGGTAATGATATAGAACATTCATATTTTAGCGAAAATAAAAATGTTCAAAAAAATTTAATTACATCAGATAAACTAGCCATGCCGAATGAATTTACTGCAAAAAAATTAATAGGAAGTAATGACCTAACAGGAATATTAAACTCAGAAATAAGCTTTACTGGTAATGCTCGAATGGATTTAACTATAAATAGTAATAAAGAGGAAATTTATGATAAGTATAATTTGAATAATAACAAAAAGTTAGTTTTATATGCACCAACATATAAAGACAAATATAATCATAAAATAAATGATTATATTCTTGAATTAATCAATGAAAGAAATGAGATACAAAATCAATTAGGTGATAACTATATTGTATATATAAAAACCCATTATTTAATTACTCAAAATGAAGAAATGTATAATTTAAATAATTATTTTATACCTAATTGGTACGATGCAAATGAGTTGTTGTCGGTTGTAGATATTTTGATTACCGATTATTCTAGTATATTTTTTGATTTTTTACCGTTACAAAAACCTATATATTTTTATATGAAAGACAAGGAGGACTATACTTTTGAGCGTGGTCTTTACATTGAAATAGATGAACTACCTGGATCAATATCATATAATATGAAAGACTTATTAAAGAATTTGAGTATACCTATTACTGATTACTTAAACTCATATAAAATTAATATAGAAAATTTCATTAGTAAATATTGTAAATATGATGATGGTAATTCATCTTTTCGTACAGTAAATTTTATGTTAGGGAATATTTATGGAAATAAGAGATATAAGTCAAATAAAAAAGTGATTGTTTTTTATGGTGGAGGATTTTATAACAACGGTATAACCAATTCATTAATCAATATGAGTAAAGTGTTTGATTATGATAAATATGAGTTTGTAATCGTTGAAAATAATAAGATTTTCACGGATAAATTAAATAATATAAAAAGGCTAGATTCAAGAGTCCATTTAATTACACTATTCACTGATATTAATAAAAATCTAAGAGATACATTAGAATTGAATATGTTTAATAGACAAGGGTTTGATTCGAAATATATAAGTAAAAAAAGAATAATAAAATTATTTAGAGAATATTCAGATCAAGTATTAGGAAATTTAAATCCAGAAGTAATGATTGATTATAGTGGGTACAATAAATTATTTACAGCACTATTTGCGTTTACAATAGCTAAGAAGAATGCAATATTTTTACATAATGATATGCATGAGGAATTTAATAAGCTTATTGATGGCCGTTATAAGCATAGATGGAATTTAAAAGTGATATTTAGTTTATATAATCAATTTACAAAAATAGTATCAGTATCCGATTCAACTAATAAAGCAAATATTATTAATTTGAAACAGTATATAAAATCACCTGAAAATAAAATGATATCAATATCTAATATTATTGATGGAGATAATATAATTAAACAGGCCGCATTGGGTTATGGTAGAGCGAATATTAAAATAATTTCAGATGATGGAGTAGAAAAAAATTATTTGAAAGACATGTCATATGGTGATATCAGTTTCAGATGTATACCTGCTCCAAATAAAAATGATATCAATTTTATTACGCTTGCTCGTTTGTCCCCTGAAAAGAATCAGCAAAATTTAATTAAAGCATTTAAAGACATTGTCAATATTAATAGAAATTGTAAGCTCTTTATTTTAGGAGACGGTCCGTTATATGGAAATCTAAAAAAACTAATTAGAAATTTGAATTTAGAAAACCATGTATACTTACTTGGATTTATTAATAATCCTTATATGTTGTTGGATAGATGTGACTGTTTTATACTACCTTCTAATTATGAGGGGCAAGGTATGTCTATTCTAGAAGCACAAATTTTAAAAAAACCGGTTATTGGGACGAATGTAAATGGTATTAAATCAGTTGTTAACGAAGATTCAGGGATATTAGTAGAAAATAATATTTCTAGTATTGTTGAGGGAATGAGAGCGTATTTGAAAGGTAATATACCTTCAATAAAATTTGATTATAAAGACTATAATGAACAAATTTTATTGAAAATAGAAAAAGAAATATTGTAGAGTAAAACAAATTTCCTACAAGGAGGTTATTTAATTGAAATTAAGACAATTATTTCGTGAAAAGGTATCTTTTGAAAAAAGGGAAAAATTAAAAAAAGTTTTAAAATATAAAGGAGACATTACTTACCAAAAGAATGTTAAACCTTATATTAAAGGGTTTTTAGACGGCCAAAAAATCGAAATTGACAATAATAAAATAATAATCGAAAGTTTACATGGTAAGGACATTAGTGGACACTTATTTGCATTGGCGAGTAAATTAAATAATTATACTAACTATAGTGTTTTTATTGTAGCTAAAGATACAGTTAGAGCTGAAAATCTTTTGAATAACTACAGCCTTAAAAATATTAAAGTAGTCAAGCATATGTCATATGAATATGGTTTTTATTTAGCAACTTCTCAAGTGTTAATTAATGATAATACATTCTATCCATTTTTCTCAAAAAGAGAAGGACAAAAATATTATAATTTATGGCATGGAACCCCCTTAAAAACTTTAGGTAAAGATATTGAGGGCGAATTCTTAGACTTTGGAAATGTGGCCAGAAATTTCATGATCTCTGATGGTTTATACTTGCCTAATAAATATTCAGCGGAAAGATTGCTAGGAAGTTTAGACTTAGATGGTGTATTGAAAACAAATGTATTCATCGCGCCATCTCCTAGGAATTCTTTACTATTTGATAAAAATAGAAGTGAAATAATAAAAGAAGAACTAAGTTTAAAAAATAAAAAGGTTTATGTTTATATGCCGACATGGAGAGGAAACAAAAAGGACGATAGTGTAAATTTTACAGAAGAAAATATACTTACAAGTTTAGAGAAAAAGTTGCCTGATGATGTTGTTGTATTTTACAAATTACATTCTATGGTTACAAAAAGTTTTCAGTTTAAAGGAAATAAAGTAAGACCTTTCCCAGATGCATATGATATATATGATTTTATGAGTGCAGTTGATGGACTCATCACTGACTATTCTTCAATAATGTATGATTTTGCCAGTCAAAATAAAAAGATTATTTTATTTAATTATGATTATGATGAATATTTATCTTCGAGAGGCATGTATGAAAATATTAATGATTACCCGTTTTATATCACAGATAAAATAAACGAATTAGTAGATTATATTAATAAAGAGGATACAGTCGAATACTCAAGTTTCACTGACAAATATTGTTCTAAAGATTCCATAAATGGATCTCAAGAAATAGTTGAACATATATTATTTGGCAAAGACAGTAAAAATATCCAACAATATAATAACTACAATATGAAACCAAATGTATATATGTTTGTTGGGCCAATGTGGGATACAGGAATAACAACAGCTTTAAAAAATTTATTGGAAAATATTGATACAACTAAAAGAAATTATATTCTTTGTTTTGAGAGAAAAGCGATTAATAAATTAGGGGAAGAAAATATAAAATCACTTCCTAATAGTGTAAAAATATATCCAATAGAGGGGATAAGAATTTTAACAGCGGATGAAAAAAAATTACATAGAAAATATGAAACGGAGGGAAATTCGACAGGCTTTTCAGACAACCTAATAAATATACAAAATAGAGAAATAAGAAGAGTGTTTGGTAATAATATCCCTAACTATTATATTCATTATACAGGTTTTGAAAGTAAATATTCTGAGTATGTAGTTTTTCTTAAGAATTTCGGAACTAAAACTATGATATATGTACATACTGACATGTTTGAAGATTATAAAAACAAAAAAAATTATAATAAGAATTTAGTTTCAGATGCTTGGCAGCATGCTGATGAGTTAGTTTTAGTTAATGAACATCTTAAGCAAGGCTTTGAGGAAAATTTCTCTTATGAACTAGATAACATTTCTATTGCTAACAATTTTTTAGGTATTAATAGAATAAATGAACTCCTTAAAGAAGAATTTATAAACACATTTCTTAAAGTTCGATTCCATTTTAGAAGTTTTAAAAATTCTAAAAGTGATTTATTCGAGATATTAGATGAGACCTATATTGATGAAAGTAACTCAAGTGATGAATTGATTCAAGAAGCAATTACGTTATTTAAAGAAAATCCAGTTGTTAAATATGCTAAGAGTGAAGATCAAAAGAAAATTTTATTACAAAATGATGAATTGAGACAAGAATTACAATTGTCATATATAAAAATTGCATATGGAAATCAATTAGTTCGAGATTTTTCAGAAATGATTTCTGATAAAAATAGATATATTAATTTAATGGTGAAGTTACTAAGAGATGAAATAAATACTTTTTATTATTTAAGACACTATGAAAGTATTCAAAAATATATTACACGATATTTCGAAAATACGAATTCTAACTATATTAATTTTGAGGAATCCAGTTTGAAAGAAGCTTTAGAATTATTTAAAGATGATTTTGGTTTAAGGAAAATGGAAATTTTAAAGGAAATAGAAGATCCCAATATAAAAGTGTTTTTCAATATAGGTAGGTTTGATCAACAAAAAGGCCATGATAGATTAATTCAAGCGTTTGAAAAAGTATATGAGAAAGATAATAATACAAGATTGTATATACTTTCTTCTTATGGTCCTATCAAAGAAAAGACTTTAAACCAGATAAGAAGAAGTAATGCGAAAGAAGCAATTACTGTTTTTGACAGAATGAGCAATCCTTATTTATTACTTGGTAAAGTTGATGCATTTGTATTGTCTTCTTATTATGAAGGATTAGGCCTAGTTGTATATGAAAGTATGTTTGTGAATACACCAGTAATATCAGTCAACCTTGATACAACTACACAATTTTTAAAAGATAGTGATATAATTTTAGTAGAAAATTCTGAAGAAGGACTAGTTGAAGGTATGAATAGATTGATAAATCAAGAATTACCAAGCACAAAATTTGATTTTAACAAATATGAAATTAATAGAGTGAAGGAATTTGAAAGTTTATTTTAGCCAATACGAAAAATATAAGTGAAATTAAGCATAAATGACTAAATAGTATAAATAGAAAAATTGCTTTTATATGATATCTATAGTGAAATGAAGGATTAGCAGCATAGTTAGAAGAAAGTGATTATGATTAATAACAGTGATAGTCGAAGACACAATACGAAAGCACCTATTAATATAGGTGCTCTTTTTTCGAATAGATTTATAAAATCTTCTTTAAAACACACTGAGATAAACTAATATTATTTAGTAATATCACTGATAAGGGGAAGCGTATAATAAGTAAAACTAAAAAATAGGTTGTATATAACTCACTTTGAAATTGATTGAATATATAGTATCTTTAATAGAATGTAGCTATTGTGGCGTAGAATATGAGAATCAAAAAATGATTAATATAGTTTGAAGAGAGTGAGCATAAATACTAGAAAAATGGCCAGTAAATGAGTTTACTATAAACTCATTTACTGGCTTCTCTAATAATTATCAAGACAATTTGCGTTTCTAGTCATACTTTGAAATGCGCTATTTTCTTTAAGAATATTAATATATGACTTGTGTTGGTAATGATAACCTTGGTTAGAGTGTATTGTCATGTGATAGTTAAGATTAGATCTTTTAATTAAAACATTGTTTTAAATATCGATGACAAGGTCTAATGTAGGACGTGTAGATATAAGGTTCGGAATTATATAAATCCATAAAAGGAGATAAATCGAAAAGCTTTATACCCTAGGGGGGTATATGTTATATTATAAGTAGCTTTACTATAACATTTTCATTAGGAGGGGTTAATTTGAATAATAATAGTGAAGAGCATAATCATCAAAATCACATGAATCATTCCAATCACATGCATCATGATAACCATGAATCACATAATCATCATAGTGGCCATGCACATCATCATGGAAATTTTAAAGTTAAGTTTTTTGTTTCATTAATTTTTGGAATACCTATCATTCTTTTATCGCCACTGATGGGTGTTAACTTACCTTTTCAATTCACATTTCCAGGTTCTGAATGGGTAGTGTTAATATTAAGTACAATTTTATTCTTTTATGGTGGTAAACCGTTCTTGTCTGGTGGTAAAGATGAAATTGCTGAAAAAAAACCAGGCATGATGACCTTAGTTGCCCTAGGTATTTCAGTAGCTTATATTTATAGCTTGTATGCTTTTTATATGAATAACTTTAGTAATGCAACTGGTCATACAATGGACTTTTTTTGGGAATTAGCAACCTTAATTTTAATTATGCTATTAGGACATTGGATAGAAATGAATGCTGTCGGAAATGCTGGAGATGCTTTAAAGAAAATGGCAGAACTGTTACCTAATAGTGCTATTAAAGTTATGGATAATGGCCAACGCGAAGAAGTTAAAATATCAGACATCATGACTGATGATATCGTCGAAGTAAAAGCCGGAGAAAGCATTCCAACAGATGGTATTATCGTTCAAGGACAAACATCTATAGATGAATCCCTAGTCACTGGAGAATCTAAAAAAGTACAAAAAAATCAAAATGACAACGTCATCGGGGGTTCTATTAATGGGTCTGGAACAATACAAGTCAAGGTTACAGCTGTTGGAGAAGATGGATATCTTTCTCAAGTTATGGGACTTGTTAATCAAGCACAAAATGATAAATCTAGTGCTGAATTGTTATCTGATAAAGTAGCGGGTTATTTATTCTACTTTGCTGTAATTGTTGGCGTGATTTCTTTTATTGTCTGGATGCTCATTCAAAATGATGTTGATTTTGCACTCGAACGTCTTGTAACTGTGTTAGTCATTGCTTGTCCACATGCTTTAGGATTGGCAATACCTTTAGTCACTGCACGTTCTACTTCAATTGGTGCACATAATGGTTTAATTATTAAAAATAGAGAGTCTGTAGAAATAGCTCAACATATCGATTATGTAATGATGGATAAAACTGGTACTTTAACTGAGGGTAACTTTTCTGTGAATCATTATGAGAGCTTTAAAAATGATTTGAGTAATGATACCATATTAAGCCTTTTCGCCTCATTAGAAAGTCAATCTAATCACCCATTAGCTATAAGTATTGTTGATTTTGCGAAAAGTAAAAATATTTCATTTACTAATCCACAAGACGTGAATAATATTCCGGGTGTCGGATTAGAAGGTCTAGTTGATAATAAAACATATAAAATAACAAATGTCTCTTATCTTGATAAACATAAACTTAATTATGACGATGACTTGTTTACTAAATTAGCTCAACAAGGTAATTCAATCAGTTATTTAATCGAGGATCAACAAGTCATTGGCATGATTGCTCAAGGAGATCAAATTAAAGAAAGCTCAAAACAAATGGTAGCTGATTTACTATCAAGAAATATTACACCAGTCATGCTTACAGGTGACAATAATGAAGTGGCACACGCTGTCGCAAAAGAATTAGGTATTAGTGATGTCCACGCACAACTCATGCCAGAAGATAAGGAAAGCATTATAAAAGATTATCAAAGTGACGGTAATAAAGTCATGATGGTCGGAGACGGTATCAACGATGCGCCGAGTCTTATAAGAGCCGATATTGGTATAGCAATTGGTGCAGGCACAGATGTTGCAGTGGATTCAGGTGATATCATACTTGTTAAAAGTAATCCATCAGATATTATTCATTTCTTGACCCTTTCAAATAATACTATGAGAAAAATGGTGCAAAACTTATGGTGGGGTGCAGGTTATAATATTGTTGCTGTACCTTTAGCAGCTGGCGCATTAGCTTTTATCGGGTTAATATTATCACCAGCTGTAGGAGCAATATTAATGTCTTTAAGTACAGTTATAGTAGCGATTAATGCTTTTACATTAAAATTAAAATAAAAGAGGTAAACCTTATGTATAATAAAGTTTTTGCAATTTTAATTATAATTTTTTCCATAATAATTATTGCGTCTAATGATACTTTCGCAGAAAGTAAGAATGACATGATGAACATGAAAGAAGATAAGAAAAGTACAATGGACATGACAAATATGAAACATCATGACGAAAGAAAGAAATTAAATTCTTCACAAGGAAAAAATGAAATAATATTTCCTGAAGTTGCAGAGTCAAAAAAAGATAACAATGGTTATAAAAATTATACATTAAAAGCTCAGAAAGGAAAGACAGAGTTTTACAAAAATAATTTTTCTAATACTCTAGGCTACAATGGAAATTTACTTGGACCAACTTTAAAATTAAAAAAAGGAGATAAAGTTAAAATTAAGTTAATAAATAACTTAGATGAAAATACAACATTTCATTGGCATGGATTAGAAGTAAATGGAAAAGTGGATGGAGGGCCTTCTCAGGTTATAAAACCAGGAAAAGAAAAAACTATAAAATTTGAGGTTAATCAAGATTCTGCTACGTTATGGTATCACCCCCACCCCTCTCCAAATACAGCTAAACAAGTTTATAATGGCTTATCAGGATTATTATATATAGAAGATAGTAAAAAGAATAATTATCCTAGTAATTATGGAAAAAATGATTTGCCTATAATAATCCAAGATAAAACATTTGTATCTAAAAAATTAAATTATTCAAAAACGAAAGACGAAGATGGCACTCAAGGTGATACTGTTCTTGTGAACGGAATAGTAAACCCCAAACTGACAGCAAAAGAAGAGAAAATACGTTTGAGACTTTTAAATGGTTCTAATGCTCGAGATTTAAATCTTAAGCTAAGTAATAATCAAAGTTTTGAGTATATTGCTTCAGATGGCGGTCAATTAAAAAACGCTAAAAAATTAAAAGAAATTAATTTAGCTCCTTCAGAAAGAAAAGAAATAGTAATAGATTTATCTAAAATGAAAGGCGAGAAAATCAGTCTGGTTGATAATGATAAAACTGTAATTTTACCGATTAGTAACAAAGAGAAAAGTTCTAACAAAGGTAATACACCAAAAGTAAGTAAAAAAATAAAATTAGAAGGTATGAATGATCATGTTACCATTAATGGTAATAAATTCGATCCTAACAGAATAGATTTTACACAAAAGTTAAACCAGAAAGAAGTATGGGAAATTGAAAATGTCAAAGATAAAATGGGTGGTATGAAACATCCTTTCCACATCCATGGAACGCAATTTAAAGTTTTATCTGTGGATGGTGAGAAACCTCCAAAAGATATGAGGGGTAAAAAGGATGTTATATCTTTGGAACCTGGACAAAAAGCTAAAATAGAGGTTGTATTTAAAAATACTGGAACATACATGTTTCACTGTCATATACTTGAGCATGAAGATAATGGAATGATGGGTCAAATAAAAGTAACAAACTAATCAATAGGGAGATTTTAATATGGTGAAAAAAGATAAAGACACTAATGACCAAAAAAGTGAGAGCCATATGAAGCATAATGATGAAAGTAAAGTTCCTGAAGATATGACATCGACTAATGAGGGTGAATTTAAAGTAGGAGATAAAGTAACGATTACAGCAGGGCATATGCCAGGTATGAAAGGTGCAGAAGCTACTGTAAAAGGTGCGTATAAAACATATGCCTATGTTGTAAGTTATAAACCCACAAATGGAAATGAAAAAGTAAACAATCATAAATGGGTCGTAAACGAAGAAATCAAAGATGCACCTAAAGATGGATTTAGTAAGGGCGATACTGTTAAATTAGAAGCAAATCATATGTCTGGTATGAAAGGTGCTACAGCCATTATAGATAACGTGAAAAAGACTACTGTTTACGTAGTTGATTACAAATCCAAAGATAATGGTAAAATCATTAAAAATCATAAATGGATGACAGGAAATGAGCTGAAAGCACGATAAAAATCTAGTTCTAGATTGAGAAATAAATAGATATAAAAATATCCTCCTTAATCAATAATTTAAATAACTTATTATTGTTAAGGAGGATATTTTTTAGTGTGTAAATTAAAAAGATAAGAAAAATGACTAATCCTGGAGATAAATCAAAAAGTATAAAATAATTAATAATAAAAAAGCGTCTCAATGATATTGAGACGCTTAAAGTTTATCTAGTTTTAAATGATTCAATGGCGGTTTTGATTTCATCTCTAACACGTTGGAACTCTGACCAAGGTTTGCCTGCTGGATCATCAAATCCCCAGTGTTCTTTTTTTACATTCGGCGGCAATATAGGACAATTATTGTCAGCATCACTACATAAAGTTACTACTAAATCGGATTGGTTTAGTATATTTTTGTCAATTAAATTAGAAGTATGATTTGAGATATCAATTCCAACTTCTTTCATAGCTTCGATTGCTTTTGGATTTACACCGTGTGCCTCAATACCTCCAGAATATACTTGCCATTCATCTCCTAAGATTTTTTTACCCCAGCCTTCAGCCATTTGGCTACGGCATGAATTACCTGTACATATAAAATAAATTATTTTCTTTGTCATCATTGACACCTCTTTTTTAAAATACAATAAGTGTAACGTATAAACCAACTAATGTGATAAAAAGAACAGGAATCGTAATAACAATACCCGTTTTAAAATATGTGCCCCATGAAATTTTTACTCCCTTTTGTGTTAAAACGTGTAGCCATAGCAGTGTTGCTAAGGAGCCGATAGGTGTGATTTTAGGTCCTAAATCTGCGCCAATGATATTGGCATAAATCATGCCTTCTTTGATTAAACCAGTAGTTGCAGATTGTCCAATAGCAATGGCATCAATTAATACGGTAGGCATATTATTCATAATTGCTGAAAGAAATGCGGATATGAAGCCCATACCTATAACACTACTAAACAGTCCATAGTTTGATATGCTTGATAGAATATTAGCTAATAGTGCAGTAATACCCACATTTTTCAGACCAAATACAACTAAATACATGCCTATAGAAAAGAGAACAATATTCCAAGGTGCGCCTTTGATAACTTGTTTCGTGTTTACTACTCTCGATTTATAGGCCAGTACAGTAAATATAAGTGCAATCAAACAAGCAATTAACGATACTGGAATTTGAATAAATTCACTAACTATATAACCAATGAGTAAAATTGACAAAACAATCCACGAAAACTTAAATAATTTTGGATCTTTAATTGCTTGATTAGGTGTTTTAAGATTTTTAATTTCAAAATTGTTAGGAATAACTTTTCTGAAATATAACCATAATACAACAATACTTGCTATTAAAGAGAATATATTTGGAATAATCATACGACTTACATATTCGATAAATCCAATATTGAAGTAGTCAGCAGAAACAATATTTACTAAATTACTTACAATTAATGGGAGAGATGTAGTATCTGCAATGAATCCACTTGCAATGATAAAAGGAAAAATGACTTTTTGATTAAACCCAAGATTTCTTACCATAGCGAGCACGATTGGAGTGAGAATTAATGCAGCTCCATCATTCGCAAAGAAAGCTGCTACAATAGCGCCTAACAACATAATGTAAACAAACATTTTCAAGCCATTACCCTTTGATGCTCTCACCATATGTATAGCAGACCATTCAAAGAACCCAATTTCATCTAATATGAGTGAAATGAGAATAACTGCAACAAAAGTTAAGGTCGCATTCCAAACAATTCCAGTAACTTCTAGTACATCTGAAAAGCTTACAACGCCAGTGATTATAGCAATTACAGCACCAATTAATGCAGTAATACCAATATCTAGACCTTTAGGTTGCCATATAACAAAAATTAACGTTAATATAAAAATTGTGATTGCTAATATTGTCATTGTTAACATTCACCTTTCTCTACAGTTTCACATATACATGGGACAGTACTGGAACTCAATAGAGTGAGTCGTGATGTAATGTCATCTAATACATCATGATTCAATTTATATAAATTTTTATTACCATCCTTTCTAGATGTAATTAAATTATTGTCTTTTAATACTTTCATATGATGACTTAATGTGGGTTGAGAAAAAGAAAAATGCTGTAATAAATCACAAGCGCATAATTCACCACAAGATAACAAATCTAATATTTCAAGACGGCTACTATCAGCCATCACTTTCAAGTATTGCGATATTTCACTATAATTCAATTTTTTTCTCCCTTTCTACTTAGAATCTTTTATATTGTTAATAATTTTTATTGTCATTTGATAAATTACATATTTGCTTAACTCCTAAATTATTAACTGGTTTAAAGTAGACTCTATTTATCATATAGTTCTCATTATAATCAATAATATCAATATTCTAATACTCGATAAGGTATGACAAAGTAATTATCAAGACTTTCATTTTTAATCTTGTTTATCCAAAATGATTCATCTTCTTTTTTGTTACTAAAAAGGTCATCACGTTGATTTAGCGTAACTAACGATTGATTAACAACCCACCAATTATGGCCTATATTAGCTCTATTTAAATCTTCTACTAAACGTTTAGATTCTAAATAAGGTGTTTTTTCTGCTAATGTTACAATTATCATCTGTGTTAAATTTTTATTTTGAATTTTGGGTAATAATGTTTCAACATTACTGGTAGTTTGAGTTGATTTTTTCTTTAATTCTCTATGATGATTTTCACTAGAATCAAGTAACAGCAAGGTATGGCCTGTAGGAGCTGTATCTACAATGACGTAATCCATGTCGTCTTGATTCTCCATAATGTCACTAAAGGCTTTGAAAAATGCTATTTCTTCTGTACAAGGTGATTTTAAATCTTCCATAATATAATCAATATCGTCTTGTGGTGTATCATCATTCACTGTGGCTAGTACTTCTTTTTTATACTTTTCTAATGCTTGTTCTTCATCAATATAAGCAGTATTTAAATTACTTGTAGTTTCAACATTAATTTCTTTAGTAGGGTCAGTAGTTGCTAAAAGAACACGATATCCTTTATTAGATAACGTTGTAGCTAATTGCGTTGCTACTGTCGTTTTACCAACGCCACCTTTTCCCATTGTAAATAAATATTGAACTTTACTATTTTCAATTTCATCGATTAATTTATTGAATTGCGGATGATCTTCAACAATAAAGTCATCATTTTCAATTAAGTTATCATCATTTAATAGATTAGTTAAACTTTCTATACCTTCTTCTTTCTGATTTTTATATGGAACGTAATAAGCATGATTGTTATTTAACCATTCAGTAAAATGATTAATGTTTTTATCTTGTTCTGATTTCATCTGACTCGAAATTAAACCGTGACTTTCTTCTATATAGTTGTTAATGATTACTTTGAATTTAGAAATTGACAGTTGTTGTAATTCTTGTTGCGCTCTTTGAATTTCATATATAGAAGAGTGAGTAGGTCTCGCAACTAACATCATGGTCGTATCATCTTGGTTACGTAGTTTTTCAAGTGCTGAATTATATTTAACTCTATTTTCATTTAAACCTGATAATTGACCTAAGCAAGAAGCGTCATTACTCGTTGTATTTAAATAATCTGTCCATGCAGAAGGTAATTCAAGCATTCTCAAGGTGTGACCTGTGGGAGCTGTATCAAATATAATGAAATCAAATTCTTGTTCTAAAGTTTTATCGGATAAAAAATTTGTAAATTCATTAAATGCTGCTACTTCAACTGTACATGAACCACTTAACTGTTCTTTCATTTCAGAAAGCACATCTTCTGGTAGAATACCCTCATAAGGTTCTATAGATTGTGCTTTATAATCGTCTGCAGCAACAATCGGGTCAAAATTGGCTATAGAGAGATTAGGTATAGGTTGATATTTAGTTAATTTATTAGATAATTCCATTTGAAATACATCTTGTAAATTACTAGCTGGATCAGTACTTACTAAAGCTACTTTCTTTCCATTCTCTGCTAAGTTTAAAGCAATAAAACTTGATATCGTCGTTTTACCTACGCCGCCTTTACCAGTAAAAAACAAATATTTTGTTAACTCAATGTTATCTAAATTCAATTTATTTAAGTATTTAACAGCATCCATCTCCACCACAGCATCCTCCATTTCTCATTTGATTAACTGTAATAATTTCATCGGCTTCTTCTTGGGTAATATAAGCGCCCGTTTTAGCTATACCGCCTTCTATAAAAGTGATTGGTAAAACTTCATCACCTTTTTCTTGAATTAAACGAATAACTTCTTGATTTTTAATGAATTCATTCGGATTATTATTCATATTATAACGTTGAACTTCTATTTGATTTTGCTTTAAATATTCATTGATTTGGTTCGCTTTTATTAGTGTTTCATCCGGTTCTGGACCACATACTCCAGTAGAACAGCACATAGCTTCTTCGTATATTTCAATATTTAACATTATACTCACCTCATTAATTAATTTGCTATTATAGATTAACATCTATATAGATTGGTGTCTATGTTATTGTTTGAGTTTTAAAAATTTTACTAAATTTAATTCTTAATAATACAATTTATAAAAAATTATTTTAATATTTCTGTGAGAAATACCTAAGTTTATGTAAAATCATAGTTTTTTTCTTGCGATAATATAGATATTGATTTATATTTAATACATCAAAAAAATTGATGTATTAAATGATATAAAACTACGTTGACAATAAGGAGGCGTGCTTGATAGCGAGTAAACCATGCAAGTACTTTAACTGTGGGTTATTTTGTAAGTTATTTAAATCTTGTTATGCTATCAAGAGAAATCAATTTAAAAGAAGCTACAATATATATGGAAAAGGAGTTCTTTAAAGGGAACATTAATCAGTATGGCGAATCAACAAAAAATAACTATAAACAAGCAATTCAAGAATTGAAGTAAAGATAATATAAACTCAATGAAATATTATAAAAAGGATGGTCTTTTATGGAAGTTATTAAAACAAAGACTGATATGAGTGAAGATCAACAATTTGACTTTTATGAAAATATGTTTAATGCACTTGCCGATAAAATCAGATTAAAAATACTAAATCAAATTAGCCAAAGCTTCAATAAATCATTATGTGTATGTGATTTAGAAGAGTTATTAGATATAAAACAATCTAAACTTTCTTATCATTTAAAAAAATTAGTAGATGCAAATGTTCTTATTGCTGAAAAGCATGGGACATGGAATTATTATAAAATTAATGAGCAACAAATACAGGTTGTTTTAAATGAAGATACTTGTTGTAAGATACTTTAAGTATCTTTTTTAATATAGTATTAATCAATTTTTTTTGATTAATACATCAAGAAATATTGATTAATTAAATTTGGAGGCATTATACTAATGTTAGATTCAATTATGGAATTTATAAAAACATTTGTGATGTTGTTTTTTGAATTATTAATACTATTCATCATCGTGAGCTTTATTGTAAGTATAATCCAGCAGATAGTTTCAGAAGAAAAAATAAAACACTTTTTAAGTAAACCTAATCAAGCTATTAATTATATTTTGGGAATGGCTTTTGGTGCGATGACACCATTTTGTTCTTGTTCTACAATTCCTATACTTGCAGGTTTATTAAATTCTAAAGTTCCATTTGGCCCTGCAATGAGTTTTTTAATTGCGTCACCTTTAATGAATCCATTAATGATATTTATGTTATGGGCCTTATTAGGTTGGAAAGTTGCTGTTGTTTACTTTATTTTACTAGCACTCTTTAGTGTCTTAACAGGTCTAGTATTTTCAAAAATGAATTTAGCTGAAACTTATAAAGGAGTAAATGTTAAAGGCGATGGATTTTTTGCTAATAAAATGGGATCTCGTTTTAAACAAGCATTAAATGATGCGTGGGCATTTTTATATCCAATGCTTCCTTACCTATTTATTGGTGTGTTTATTGGAGCGTTCATATATGGCTTTGTACCCGAAACATTTATTACAAAATACGCAAGTGGTGATGGCGTTATATCTGTATTCATTGCATCTGTTATAGGCATTCCAATGTATATTAGACCTGAAACAATGTTACCTATAGCTGAAGCATTAGCTTCAAAAGGAATGTCGCTTGGGACAGTTGTTGCTTTGATCATTGGTGGTGCTGGTGCAAGTATTCCAGAAGTTGTATTATTATCGAAACTATTCAAGAAAAAATTTGTAGTCTCATTTGTTATCGCCATTTTAGTTGTAGCTATTTCTACAGGTTTGATTGTGAACATCGTTATTTAAAGGAGGTGAGATAATGGGAATCAAAGACGTATTAAAAAAATTAAAACCTCAGGAACAATCTTGTTGTTCAGTAGAAATTGAAGAAAAAAAAGAGAAGAATGAAAAAGAACAGCTGGATAATAACAATTGTTGTAACAATTAATTTAGAATTTTGTAAAAATAATATACCTCTAATAAATAAAAGAGCGACAAATTCCAATGTAATAGTATGGAATTTGTCGCTCTTTCGTTTCAGTTAAGGAAAATGATTTTGCTTGTTTAATATTTCTTTAAGACTTATAACAAAAAGACGTTAATTGAAAACCACATCATTACCTAATAAGCAGAAGCGTATCGTAAGTGAGGCGGATTTTATTTATTAATTATGAAAGTAAAATAAAATTTGAATTACATCTTAAATGTATTATATATTCATTGTTTGGTAATATGTAGATGTTTAAGAATTTGATTTATATAATGTTTACCAATTTATGATAAATAGAAAGATGTGAAAATATGAAACATTCAAGCAAAATAATAGTATTTGTAAGTTTCTTAATTTTAACGATTTTTATTGGAGGGTGTGGTTTTATGAATAAAGACGATAGTAAAGAAACTGAAATCAAACAAAACTTTAATAAAACGTTAAGTATGTATCCAATTAAAAATCTAGAAAACTTTTATGATAAAGAGGGCTATCGAGATGAAGAGTTTGATAAAAAGGATAAAGGGACATGGATAGTTCATTCTGAAATGACCATTGAACCAAAAGGAAAGAGTATGGAAACTAGAGGAATGGTCTTGTATATCAACCGAAATACTAGAACAACAAAAGGATACTTTTTAATTAGTGAGATAACAGAGGACAAAAATGGCTTTGCGCATAATAAAGATAAAAAATATCCTGTCGTAATGAAACATAATAAAATTATTCCAACGAAGCCTATACCAGACGATAAGTTAAAAAAAGAAATTGAGAACTTTAAATTTTTTGTGCAATATGGCAATTTTAAAAACTTAAAAGATTATAAAGACGGAGAGATATCTTACAATCCTAATGTTCCTAGTTATTCTGCGAAATATCAATTGAGTAATAATGACTATAACGTGAAACAATTAAGAAAAAGATATGATATTCCAACGAATCAAGCTCCTAAATTATTATTGAAAGGGACAGGAGATTTAAAAGGATCCTCTGTAGGTTATAACCATCTTGAATTTACTTTTGTAGAAAATAAAGAAGAAAATATATTTTTTACAGATGCAGTACAATTCACTCCTAGCGAGGATGATGAATCATGAGTAAAACAGATTATCAAATAAAACTTGGTAATATAAAATGTAATTCTGAATAAACTAGCTCAGTATCCAAAATCATTTCTGAAATTGAAAAAGCGAATAATAATGGTTTGGAAAAATGTCAAAGGTCATTCGATGGATGGTTTTTTATGAGTTCACCTAGAAGTGACTGAAGTATAATCGGTAGTCTTAAGATGATTTTTCATATGGAAATTCATAAAGCATCCTTCATCACAAAGTGAAGGATGTTATGTTTATTTATAAGTGTTATATTTAGAAATGACTTACTGCTCATTATCTATAGAGATTTGTACATTGAAAATATTGATTGTTTTAACAATAGGAGGTCATGTTGTTATTATGAGTCAGTTTAAGGACACATTATATAAACTATTTGAGCCAATGATGAAAATAGAGTTCTATCAAAATCTTTTGGTTAATCTTTTAATTATACTTGCTTATATCTTGATGGGTATAATTGTAATTGCGATATCAAGAAAGTTAGTTACTAAATTTTTCAACGTCAATGAAAAGAAAAAGAACCGTCATAAAATTAAAAGAAGTGAAACACTATCCACATTGATTCAAAATTTAATAAGTTATGTCGTATGGTTTATTGTCCTTACGTCAATACTTTCACGTTTCGGTATTAGTGTATCAGCAATTTTAGCAGGAGCTGGAGTTGTTGGTGTTGCCGTTGGTTTCGGAGCACAAACAATTGTAAAAGACATTATTACTGGTTTCTTTATCATATTTGAAGGACAGTTTGATGTAAGTGATTATGTTCAAATTAATGCATCTGGGGTAACAATTGCTGAAGGTACGGTTAAAACAATTGGTTTAAGATCAACACGTATACAATCAGATACTGGAGAAATTTATACATTACCTAATGGTATGATTAGTGAAATAGTCAATTATTCTGCTACAGATGTTTCACCTATTGTGATGATACCGATTTCTCCAAATGAGAATTATAAAGTGATAGAAGAGAAATTATTAACATTTTTACCTACATTAAAGAATAAATATGACATATTTGTATCTGCACCAGATTTACTTGGTTTAGACAGTGTTGATGGCAATGAAATGGTGATTAAACTTTTAGCACATGTTAAGCCCGGAATGCATTTTCCAGGACAACGTTTGCTTCGTAAAGAGGTCATACAATACTTCAGTGAAGAAGGCATTCATATTCCAAAACCAACACTTGTAAAACTTGATAAAGAATTGAATAAAAAAGAATAGTCTGCAGATTTAATTTTTATATGAAAATTCATAAAGCATCCCTCATCGCAAAGTGAAGGATGCTTTATTTTTATTATGATAGGTCATGAGTGATAGTGATTTGAAAAACATTGTTGAGTAAAGTTGTTATAACGTCATCATGCATGAAATTGTTTATAGATAGATGACAAAGCTATTTTATTGATACTATAAATATAACCGTGAGACATATATAAGAAGGTTTTAAATCCTACTACCAACATAGAAGCTTTTAATCAGAAATTCTACAAATTAAAAAAGCAATTTTGTCCTATTTTCGTGTTTTGTTTAAATTTTTAGAGTGTAATTATAATTATCATTTAAGAATGATACTGGAGGAATGAAGATGACAAATCGTTTAATATTATTCGACTTTGATGAAACTTACTATAAACATCGTACTAATCAAGCAGATATTCCTTATTTAAAAGAAATGGAAAGTTTATTACAGAATATAACTGCTAAAAACAATGTCATTACGGCGATTTTAACAGGAAGTACTATAGAAAGCGTACTGCAAAAAATGAGTAAAGTTAATATGTCATATAAACCTCAACATATTTTTTCAGATTTAAGTTCTAAAATGTTCACATGGAATAACTGCGAATATATTGAATCTGATGAATATAAAAAAGAAGTGTTGATAGAACCGTTCTTATTGGAAGATATATTAGATATATTAAAACACGTTTCTTCTAAACATAAAGTAGAGTTTATACCGCAAAGAATTTTTCGAGAAAATGAAACATTGTATAATTTTTATTTCTATTCTTCGGGTGACACGCATTTAGATAAAACAATTTTAGAAGACCTCAGTCAATATTCTAAGACAAGGGACTATACGATGACATTTAATCGTTGTAATCCTTTAGCAGGTGATCCTGAAAATGCTTATGATATTAATTTTACTCCGAAAAATGCAGGTAAATTATATGCCACAAAATTTTTGATGAATAAATATGGCGTTCCAAAAGAATTGATTATTGGCTTTGGTGGTAGTGGTAATGATGAAGCGTTTTTAAGTTATTTAGATCACGCAATGATTATGTCTAACAGTCAAGATGAGGAAATGAAGAGTAAATTTAAAAATACAAAATATCCTTATTATAAAGGTATTTATACACATGTACGTGAATTTATAGAATATGAAAATGTTTAAATATGGAATTATTGGAATAGGAGAGGTGGCAAAAGTATAAGTTGAGGTTACAAATAAGGTAATTCTTCTTTATTAATTGAATGTCTTCTATATATTTAATGAATTTTCGATATATGTGTTTTTCGCATTGATTTAGTCATTGAAATTAAAATATATACACACGTTCTATAAAAATCAAAAATAGGGAATAAGACAACACATTTTTCTTATTCCCTATCCAAGTATCACTGAGTTTAATTATTTACTTATTTTAATCAGTTTAGTTAATAATTACCGCCCTGTCCTTTTGCACGTGCTTCAACTTGTCCTCTTAAAAATTTCATATACTCGTTAGATTCTTGAGCACTTTCGTGAATTGTCGCAGCTTCATCATCTGACATGCCTTCTGTATACGCGTCTAGAAATTCATCATCTGACATATTTCTAGCATCTTCTGCTGTATATTTAGGATGATGTGCTTCGTTAGTTGTGCCACCTGCAGATGGTTGGAATTTCCCTTCTTTTGCAAAACGATCTAAAGTAGGCGTCATTTCATCCATTGTAATCGTGCCATCTTTATTTACATCTGCTCTATCGATTTCATCTGCTAATATTTGAGCTTCCTCATCATTAACGTTAAAAGCTTCTCTTAACCGCTTTGCTTTTTCGCTAAGTGTTTTAGTTGATGTCTCATTTGATACTTCGTTTGTTCGGTTATCAACTTGATTTTGCATTTCATCTTGTGAAATTGTATCTTCGTGAGTATTTTTATTTGAAGTCTGAGTCTCTTTTGAAGCTACATCAGTGTTTGCTTTTGAATCTTTATAATGACTGTATCCCAATCCCCCTGCAAATCCTAGCATCACAATGAGAAAAAATAAAATAAATCCTTTTAAAAACTTTTTCAATTAACCGTCCTCCACCCTTTTGAACTTCATTTATATTGTTATATTAATTTATTTTCTAACGCATTTCTACTGTTAATTTAAGGTATATAAATATTAGTTTAAAAAGTATAAAAGCATGTTTTCTGAATTCTTTTCATATTTATTGCTTCTAAATTTATATTTTTAAATATTGTGCAATTTATTTTAGAGATTTGTAGCAATTGTAATTGTTATAAATTAAAATGTATTTAATAACGATAATTAAAAATAAAGAGAGCAATAGTGAATTCGTAAATTAACGTTATTAAACTATGGATTTAGTAAACGTGTAAAACCAGTTGAAATATGAACACCACATATATAAATACAGCAGTGATGATTTCATTATTTAAAGGAGAGAAACGAAATGAAAAGACACTTTTTAGCAATCGGAGCAATTACAATAACAACATTACTTGCGGGATGCGATTTTGGAGATTTGGTAGGACAGCATCAGTCTGATAAGAAATCAGAAAATAGTAACACTCAAACCGAACAAGCTTCAAATAATAAAAATTCAAATTCTAATAATGGTCATTCAAGTAATAACAATGAGCCTAGAGGTAGAGTGGAAGATTTAACTCAATCGCAGAAGGTAGCATTAGCTATCAATGATGCCTCAGTTTCTCAATATGTCGTTAATGCAAGTGAATTAAGGAATCATTCATTTTATGCAAATTATAACGGCGGAGGCCAACGTAAAAGTATTCATACTTATAAGTTGGAAGCATTACCAAAAAAAGTAGAAGGTGCACCTAATGATATGACATTCTATACTGCAAAACCATCAAAAGGGTCATTTGTTACTCTTATCGGTATTGGTAATGAAAAGGTATTAATTGCAGGCACACAAAGTTCAGGTACATATCAACAATATGCTCATTCGGAAGCAGCAAGAGAGTTAGATTTACATGAATTATTAGATAAATACGGTGAAAGTTCAAATTATAAAAATCTAGCAAATCAAATTGCGTTTACACAAAGTCAATCATCAAATTCAAGTGAATCTACATCAGATGAAGGGACGTCTAATAATGATGCATCTAATGATGACAAAGTTACTCGTGATAATGTAATAGATAAAGTTGAAGCGTATGAAGGTCATCAGCTAGATACCGATACGTATACATTTAAAGAACCCGAACAGAACGAAGACGGAGATTGGGGATTTTCTATTTTAGATGAGGAAGGCAACCTCGAAGGTTCTTATATTGTGACATCTGATGGTGAAGTTACAAAATACGATGAAAACGGGGAAGAAATAGAGTAAAAGTACAGTCAATTGTCGAAATTAAAAATTTAGAAAATGGAAATATTTCCCAGGAAATTGACAACGTTAGCATATTAAAAGCTAGCGTTGTTTTTGTATGCTTAACATTAATTCTCCTTTGTATTCTTTAATTATTATTTTTCTAAGCACTTTAAATTTACTTGTTGGATGGTTTGAAAAATATTCAAACACATATTGATTGAGCAAAGATTTTTAGTTTTATGGCTTTTAAAGTTCAATGCCAATGATACAATTGGAATAAAGCAAAATGTTTAGTAAAGTCAAAAATGAAGAGGGGATAAGTTATTCAAATGAATCATTTTGGTAAGCTTCATCGTATATCATTAATATTAAATATTATGTTTTTAATACTCATGCCTAAAATCTATAGTTTTGATAATATTTATTTATCAATAATTTGGACTTTGTTAGGCATAACAAATGCTGTCTACTTATTGATTAAGCAAAGACAAGAAAACACCATTAAACGTAAATAAATTAAAAATAACTCACTTATTATGATGTGCACTCCAGAAGTTGGACTAAAATCTATCTTTATGGGGTGTTTTTTATGATTGAATATGATAAATTTGATTTTAAAATTAAAGTTTTTCAAGAATATTAAAATGGTTAAAAAAACAAAATAAGAATAAAAACATTAAAGGCTTGTCTCCTAAAAAATTATAGAAGACAAGCCTTTAAAATATTACACTAAACTATACTTCTTGTGGTTCAGTATAAATTTTTAGCGTTCTTTCTTTTTGTCTAAATCTTTTTTGATTTCATCAGGTGTTTTTGTTTGATATTTTATTAGATTTGATACTTTTTTGCTTTCTATCATATCACCTTGGAATTGAAAATTATCTTCAGATGATGCAAATGCAACAAATTCATCTTCTTTATTGTTATTGATATAGCCTTCAATAACAGCATCACCCATTGGTCCCTGTTTTAAACTTGTGAAATGGACAGATTTGATAGTATTAGGTTTTTTGTGTTGTATTTAAGATAAAGCGTGATACGTTCTTGTTGCTCTTTGTAGTAGATTTCTTTTTGTTTTGCTTTTTCGTCATATTTCATTTTGAGGTAGACACCTCCAAAAATGATTAATATGACACTAATAAAGATCAAGATTTTCTTTTTTGACATAGAGTAGCTACCTCTTATTTGTGATGAATGAGTGTAGTATTCATACATAATAAAGATTTGACATATGGAATACTTGCAGAAGAAGCATAATAATATTAGTTCTAAACTATCATGAATCAAAGTATCTAAATATCACATTCTATATACTAAATGCTTGGTATTAAAATAAGACAAGGTACATTTCATTAACTGTACTTTGACTAAACTTATGTTATACCTGTACTTTATATTCAACTTCACTTTTTTTCTTATCAAAATACGGTACAACAAATATTACAAATAAAGCACATCCAATAGCTAACAAAAAACCTAAATTTTCCAATTTATTCACTCCTTATTTTGTGTACAATATCAACACTATTATTCTTCAGAAATACTCTTAATTAATATTATTGCATCATCAAGTAACATACTGATACCTAATCGACTTGCTGATGAATCAAACTTGAAATAAGAATATTTAATTTTGCCACCAACTGACTATATGTTAAGAATCCTTTAGACATTTATTTGTGCTATAGTCCATTCTTTATATATATATTTATTGATATAACTTTATTGATTTAATAGTTGTCTTTTCTGGAAGGAAGTTATATTTAATATTGATTGTAAGTCCGACGGGTTTTTTATTAATATCTAAACGATAATAACCAATAGGCCCACTACCTTGGTTATCTGTCGCATTTTCGAAATCGGCTTTCTTTATAGTTTTTAAAAACTGATATGTCTGCTTATCTTTAGCAATCTTATGAAGTTGCTTTGTGTCATGATGTTGTATGGATTGATTTAATTGGTGTTCACTTGAGTGAATCACCCACATGTCGAAGAAGAAAAAGTTAATAACAACATAACTACAGGCTTGGATAAAGAGAATAACAACTATAAAAATCAATCTTTTCATTGATATGCACCTTATTTTTAATGAAATATTTGCTTCTTATATTTAATTTATCATAATATTGTTCAGTTTAACTTAAAATTCACGATGTTCAATATATATTCATCATTCTATATTTTGTATAAAAAGCAAGGACTATATTTAACAGTTTGCTCATTTACTTTTCGGCCCACTATATGTTTAAGTAATCAGTCTAAAACTTATTTTTATGTCACTTTTGTAAATTGCTCGAGATTTACTACTACTTAATATTAAACAACCTCCCTCTGACTCAACAGGGGAGGTTCATTTATTGTTTATTATACTTACCGCTCGCATACTTATACTTCTGAACGTGCATCCATACGTGCTTCAAAAGTATCGAGTAGTTCTCTTGCTTCGGCAATGGATTGGGTGTTCATTAATTGATGGCGGAGTTCGCTAGCGCCTCTAATGCCGCGTACGTAGATTTTGAAGAATCTGCGTAAACTTTTGAAGTGTCGGGCTTCATCTTTATCATATTTTTCAAATAAAGAGAGATGTAAGCGTAATAAACCTAATAATTCTTTGCTTGAATGTTCGCGTGGTTCCTTTTCAAATGCGAATGGGTTATGGAAGATCCCTCTACCAATCATAATGCCATCAATACCATATTTATTTGCGAGTTCTAGACCAGTTTGTCTATCGGGGATATCACCATTGATAGTTAATAGTGTATTTGGCGCAATTTCATCACGTAATGTCTTGATTGCTTCGATTAATTCCCAGTGTGCATCTACTTTACTCATCTCTTTACGGGTACGTAGATGAATGGATAAATTTGCGATATCTTGTTCGAAGACGTGTTTTAACCAGTCTCGCCATTCATCGATATCGTAATAACCTAAACGTGTTTTTACACTGACCGGTAGACCACCTGCTTTAGAAGCTTGAATGATTTCGGCTGCCGTTTCAGGTCGTAGAATTAAGCCGGATCCTTTACCTTTTTTCGCAACGTTTGCGACAGGGCAACCCATATTTAAATCTATACCTTTAAAACCCATATCCGCTAAGCCGATACTCATTTCTCGGAATTGTTCTGGTTTATCGCCCCAGATGTGCGCTACCATTGGTTGTTCGTCGTCACTAAAAGTTAAGCGTCCGCGCACACTATGAATACCTTCAGGGTGACAGTAACTCTCAGTATTGGTAAATTCAGTAAAAAATACATCTGGTCTCGCAGCTTCACTGACAACATGCCGAAAGACAATATCTGTCACGTCTTCCATAGGTGCCAGAATAAAAAACGGACGTGGCAATGTACTCCAAAAATTTTCTTTCATGATTTATTTAAACCTTCTTTATAATAATAATCTCGAATTTTTACGCATGATGATATTACCACAAAACTCACATAGCTGACTACAACTTTTAAATAAATGATTACTGAGTTTTCGCGCTTAATTGTTTAATAAATTTTTAAAGTGGTAAAGTCTATATATGTACTATTTTAATATATAAATTTAGAAAGGAACATGCACATGAGTGAAGCAAATCATAAAAACATCGTTGTTGTAGGTGCAGGAATTATTAGTACGTCAGTAGCGACAATGCTTTCAAAAGTAAGTCCTAACTGGCATATCGATATGTTTGAAAGACTAGAAGGCGCTGGTATTGAAAGTTCAAATGAAAATAATAATGCTGGGACAGGTCATGCGGCATTATGTGAATTAAACTATACAGTTGAACAAGATGATGGTTCAATTGATGCATCTAAAGCGCAAGAAATTAATGAACAATTCGAATTATCTAGACAATTCTGGGGTAATTTAGTTAAAAATGGTGATATTTCTAATCCTGAAGAATTTATTCAACCATTACCTCATATCAGTTTCGTTATGGGACCAACAAACGTTAACTTTTTAAGAAAACGTTATGAAACACTAAGAACTCTTCCAATGTTCGATACAATCGAATATACAGAAGACATGGAAACAATGAGAAAATGGATGCCATTAATGATGGAAAATCGTGAACCAGGTCATCAAATGGCAGCAAGTAAAATTGATGAAGGTACAGATGTGAACTATGGTGCGTTAACACGTAAGTTAGCACATTACTTAGAACAAAAATCTAATGTTTCATTAAAATACAATCATGATGTTGTAGATTTAACACAAAGAGAAGATGGCAAATGGGAAGTTGTCGTTGAAAATAGAGAAACTAAAGAAAAAGTAACTAAAATAGCAGATAAAGTGTTTATTGGTGCTGGCGGTCACTCTATTCCGTTATTACAAAAATCTGGCGTTAAACAAAGAGAACACCTAGGTGGTTTCCCAATCAGTGGTCAATTCTTAAGATGTACAAACCCAGATATTATTAAACAACATGCGGCTAAAGTTTACAGTAAAGAGCCTCAAGGTAAGCCACCAATGACTGTACCACACCTTGATACACGTTATATCAATGGTAAACAAACATTATTATTTGGTCCATATGCGAATATCGGCCCTAAATTCTTGAAATTCGGTTCAAATCTAGACTTATTCGAATCAATCAAACCATATAACATTACTACAATGTTGGCTTCAGCAGTTAAAAATGTACCTTTAATTAAATATTCAATTGATCAAATGATCAAAACTAAAGAAGGTTGTATGAACTATTTAAGAACATTTATTCCTGATGCTAAAGATGAAGATTGGGAACTTTACACTGCTGGTAAACGCGTTCAAGTTATTAAAGATAGTGAACAACACGGTAAAGGTTTCGTAGTATTTGGTACTGAAGTTGTCAATTCAGACGACAATTCTATGATTGCATTATTAGGTGAATCTCCAGGGGCTTCAACATCATTATCAGTTGTATTAGAAGTTTTAGAGAAAAACTTCGCTGATGACAAAGAAGCATGGGAACCTGTTGTTAAAGAAATGGTACCAACATACGGTCGTTCATTAATTAATGACGAAAAATTAATGAGAGAAACACGTCGCGAAACTTCTAAAAACTTACATTTAAATAGATAAGTATTTTAAAAATAGAATGACATGTCACGAAATAACCACATGATGTGTGCACCCCGTAGCATTAGGTAGAAAGTCTAATGTTACGGGGTGTTTTTTATAGGAAATAGGAAGGAGGTGCGATTTAATTGAATAAAGGAGATATGTGCGATAGTGAGGTATAAAGACAAAAAATGAACAATGTGAGTTCATCTTAAAAATGAGAATGAAAGAGATGAATTAATGCGAAAATGTGAGGATAAACAAAGTGCTCAGTATTGAGTGTCTTATTATTTTAAAAGGTGAAACTCAAGTTCATTTTTGATGAAATTAATTGTTGAATATTTAAGTTGAACAAAAGAGTGTGAGTTCGTTTTATTATAAATAGCATTGATTTTTTATTAATTAAGTAAATAAAATAAAAACATTAATTTTATTGTTCGAGACATTTTGTTTTGGTACTATAATATTGTAGTTATTTGTTAAGTTTACAACAAAAATGATTGACGCATAACGTTGTTAAAACTAAGTATCTATCTTTGTTATTCGAAACCATCTTAATATGTGATATATTGAGACAGAATCATCATTCATTATCATAATTTTTAAAATTTGAAGTAAAATTCTTGCTTTCAAACATATCTTTGCAATGGTAATGAAGAACAATTTTAAATTGTGACACAGAAGTGATTTCAGATTTAAGGATTATCATACATAAGCTAATGAAAAATTGTTATTTTTTATGATATTTTCATGATTTTAAAAACAGTTTTGAAAATCGAGAAAGGTGATTGACGATGGTAAACATTATGGAAAAATTTAAATTAACTGGTAAGGTGGCAATGGTCATTGGAGGTGCAACTGGCATTGGTAAAGCTATGGCAGAGGCATTAGCACAAGCAGGGGCAAATATCGTTATCGCTGATTTGCAATCCAATATTGGTCAAGAAACAGCCACAACTATATCTACACAATTAGGTGTTAAAACCACATCATTAAAATTAGATATAACTCATCTAGATGAAGTAAATCAAATTGTTGATTATGTAGTAAGGGAATATGGAAAAATAGATATTCTTGTCAATAACGCTAGTATCTCAATTCAAGATGATACTGAAAATATTTCGTATGAAGAATGGTTAAAAGAAATCAATTTAAGCTTAAATGGAGCATTCTCTGTAGCGCAAACAGTAGGACGTCAAATGATTGAGAAGGGCAGTGGTTCGATGATTAATGTCTCTTCAGTATTAGGATTGATTGCTAATAAAACGCAAGACCAGAGCTCTTATGAAACGTCTAAAGCCGGTGTGACGATGCTGACTAAAAGCTTAGCTAGAGAATGGTCTAGATATGGAATTAAAGTAAATGCAATTGCCCCTGGTTACATGAGAACAATCGAAACGGAAAAGATACTAAATGATAATACTGAAACAAATACAACGCCTATGGAACGAGTAGGTGAGCCTGAAGAATTAGCTGGAATAACAGTTTATCTTGCTTCTGATGCATCATCGTTTACTCAAGGTAGTGTATTTAATATTGATGGCGGTTATTCAGCATTATAATATCAGTAATAGTTGAGAATGTGAATATACAAATTAATAGGAGTCTTTATCTACCCTTAATATTGCATTAACAATTGAATCGTTTTTGTGTATTATTTTTGGCAAAAAGTAAAATTTTTAATCATCGTAACCATTTAAAAAATGATTTGTAAAATTTTATGTTTTAGTAAATATATTTAATCGAAAGCATCGAATTTATTTGGTAAATAAGAACAGAGTGACTTTGTAATCATCATTCAATCTATTGAGTATGTTTTGTATCAGAGTATTTAAATATTAACAAATCTCAAGGTTTAATATTGGGATTTGTCTTTTTGGTTTAGGGGAGATGATTTTAGCGCTTTAAAAGTCTATCGATACCAAATCAAAGCTAGTATGGGTGTTGATACAAAGGTAAGTGTTCAGGTTGTCTGACGTAAGACATAGGGCATGCTAAAAATATGCATCCTTCTTCCTAACAGTAATGTTATATCTAGCAAACGGGTTTATCGAAACGTTACAATAAAGTCATAAGTTATATCCTTGCGATAAAAAATACTACAATCATGTGCACTTTTCAAAAATTTACTTTAAAGATGTGGCATAAGGCACTGAACCCTTAAAACGGGAACTTAATAAAAACACCATATTCTAGGCTATTAATTCTCTGTATTTTACAGGGGATAAGTAGCCTAGTTTTGTTGAATTCGATTATTATTATAGTTTTTAATGTACTTTTCGACAATATCTATTACAATATGATTAGAGCGATTAAGCTCATTATTGATGTAAAAAGTTTCAGACTTTAGCGAGGAATGGAAACTTTCTATCGGGGCGTTATCGGCAGGTGTTCCCTTTCGGGACATACTTCTGATAATGCCTTTTTCTTCGCACAATTGATAATAAGCATAAGATGTATAAACGCTGCCTTGATCACTATGTAATATACAACCCTCAGGTATATCGATTTGATTTAATGTATCATTAACTAAACTTTGGTCTTGTTTATCATCTATTTTATACGCCACAATTTCTCTGTTATAAATATCCATTATCGAAGATAAATACAACATAGAATGACCAAATGGTAAATAAGTAATATCGGTTGTTAATACTTCCATTGGACAACTCGCTTTAAATTGTCTTTGTAATAAATTGTCCGTTTTATAATACGGTTTACCTATTTTTGTCGTCTTTTTAGGTCTAACTCGGCAGTTCAAATGATGCTTCTGCATCATTCTCTGTACTCTCTTATGATTAATTGGTGATGTATAACATTGATTAATCAATGCTGTAATCTTACGATAACCGTAGGTATAGTGGTTAGCTTTACATAATTCAATGACTTTTTGTGTTACGGTATCATTTTTATGGGTTTTGTTTTTCCATCGGTAATTTGTTGATTTAGGTATTCTAGTATCAATTTGATTGAATATTTTACTTTTAATTGATCCACTAAATCTATGACTACTGTTGGTACCACTTCCTTTCCAATGCCTTGTACTTTTTTAAAATATCCAATTCTATATCTTTTCTCTTATTTTCTAATTTTAATTGTTCTACTTCTGACAGCTCTTCTAATCCTTTACCGTAGGTATATTGTTTACCAACTTGTTGTGAAAATCTATAACTTTCCCCATTTCGATACCATCTCCACCAAGTTTTCACTTGTGTTCTATTTCTAATATTTAATTCTTTCATAATTTCTTTTGTTGAAAATCCTGCTGCTTTCATTTCAACTGCTTTATACTTTGTTTCTACTGAATAAGCAACTCTTTTCATAGAAAAACACCTCCGCATGATTCATTTTAATATGAATTCAACGAAAGTGTTTTTATATAATTCCCAATAATTGGGGTCAGTCTAATAATGAATTTCGTGATTGTAGGCTTTTTATTTTATATATTCATTAAATTCTCTTCTTGACGAATACGTGCAATTAAGAAATAAGCATATGGAACTAATAAGAGTGCTGTGTATGTAGCATGTGTTAGTAGCAATACACCGATTAATTCTGGAATGATATTTAAAAAATAGTTTGGATGTTTTGTTACTTTATATAATCCTGATTTGATAATAGGGTGATTTGGCAGTATAAATAATTTCAATGTCCAAATACGCCCTAGTGTCTTTATGACTATAAATAACATGATATAAGCGACGATTAATATGATTAAGCCAATGCCGTTAAGTAGATTAAATGTATCCTTATGAATGAATGTTTCTATAGCTGCACTCATGTAAATTAATACATGCGTAATGGCTAGATATTTTGAATTTTTCACACCATATTCCACCGCGCCCTCTACCTTTAGCTGTTTTGCGTGTTGCATAGATATCTTTAAGCTGATGAGTCGAATACAGAAAAAGATAAATAAAATAGTTAAAATCATGATGTCCTCCATTGTTTGTTATATATATATTCTTTTGCTCGTACAATACAAAGTATTTTATATAGAAAATGTTTCAAATGCCATTAACTATTTATTAACTTTAGCACCAACTCATAACTCTTCTAACACCTCACATATTAAGTTCAGTTTTTCGGATAATTTAATACTTTTAAGGATATTAAGCGCTTACATTGATGTGATATATTTTTTTTAACGAAGATGATAGGGGTGTTAGGGATGAACTTTTTTGATATTCATAAAATGCCAAACAAAGGGATACCATTAGCTGTACAACGCAAATTATGGCTCAGAAACTTTATGCAAGCGTTTTTTGTCGTATTCTTTGTTTACATGGCGATGTATTTAATTCGAAACAATTTTAAAGCGGCACAACCGTTATTAAAAGAAGAAATCGGATTAACAACATTAGAACTAGGTTATATAGGATTAGCGTTTAGTATTACTTACGGTTTAGGAAAAACAATACTCGGTTATTTCGTTGATGGGCGTAATACGAAACGTATTATTTCCTTCTTATTAATATTATCTGCGATTACAGTACTTATTATGGGATTTGTATTAAGTTATTTCGGTTCTGTGATGGGGCTATTAATTGTATTGTGGGGGCTTAACGGTATATTTCAATCTGTGGGTGGGCCTGCAAGTTACTCAACGATTTCAAGGTGGGCGCCTCGAACAAAGCGCGGTCGTTATTTAGGCTTTTGGAATACATCACATAACATTGGTGGTGCTATTGCTGGTGGTGTCGCACTTTGGGGCGCGAATACATTTTTCCACGGTAATGTGGTTGGAATGTTTATTTTTCCTTCCGTCATCGCTTTAATCATTGGGATTGTGACATTATTTATTGGTAAAGATGATCCAGAGGAATTAGGTTGGAATCGTGCCGAAGAAATTTGGGAAGAGCCTATCGACCAAGAAAACATTGATTCTCAAGGTATGACTAAATGGGATATCTTTAAAAAATATATCCTTGGAAATCCTGTGATTTGGATTTTGTGTATCTCTAATGTTTTTGTATATATCGTGCGTATTGGTATTGATAACTGGGCACCGCTATACGTATCAGAGCATTTACATTTTAATAAAGGTGATGCGGTGAATACTATTTTTTACTTTGAAATAGGTGCATTAGTAGCTAGTTTATTGTGGGGCTATATCTCAGATTTATTAAAAGGTCGTCGTGCGATTGTAGCGATTGGATGTATGTTTATGATCACCTTTGTTGTACTCTTTTATACCAATGCAACAAGCGTGACAATGGTCAATATTTCTCTATTTGCATTAGGCGCTTTAATCTTCGGTCCACAGTTACTCATTGGTGTATCTCTGACTGGCTTTGTTCCTAAAAATGCAATTAGTGTCGCTAACGGTATGACAGGTTCATTTGCATATCTATTCGGGGATTCAATGGCTAAAGTGGGTCTGGCTGCAATCGCTGATCCAACACGTAATGGTTTAAATATTTTTGGGTATACGTTGAGTGGTTGGACAGATGTCTTTATTGTATTCTATGTAGCTTTATTCTTAGGAATGATATTATTAGCCATTGTTGCTTATTACGAAGAAAAGAAAATTAGAAAATTAAAAATTTAAGATTAAGTGAATTTAAATATATACTCCCTACTATAAATTTTATCATTATGGTAGGGAGCTTTTTCGTGATTGATTTGCACTATTTTGATTGCTTATTATAATCACTTGGTGACATATGTAAATATTTTTTAAAATGATAGCAAAACATTTTATACTCAGAAAAACCTACTTTTTCAGCAATTTCATAATGCTTGTAGTGCTGGTCTAAAAGATGTAATGATTTTAAAATACGATAACGATTTAGATAATCAACTATCGTAATGCCTACATGTTCTTTAAACGTCCTCATGGCGTATGACTCACTTACATCAATAGGATTAATTAAGTCAAGAACAGTCACTTTCTTGTGATAATGTTGCTTGATTTGAGACAAAATTTGATTGACATAATAGTCATCGTAATCAATTTTTAATAATGGTTGAAAGGCAGTATGATATGCCGCGTCATCATTGGTAGAATGTGGGCGTTCTAATAACCTTTGAACTAATATGTCTAGAATATGCTCTAACTGAGTGTGGTCTACTGGCTTTAGTAAATAATCAAGAACATGATGTTGTATACCGGCTTTCATATATTCGAAGTCGTCATAACTCGATAAAATGATAATCTGGCAATCAAGGTCTTTGATGTCATCTAGTAGGTCAACACCATTTTTTCGAGGCATTCGTATATCAGTAATGACGAGTTCAGGTTGATGTTGGCGAATTAAAGACAATGCTTCCACGCCGTCTTTGGCAGTATAAACAGTGGTGAAATGATAGTCCTCCCATGGAACCATTTGCTTTAAGCCTTCTCTTATAATCCTTTCATCATCACAAATAACTACTTTAAACATCTTTATTCCTCCTAGACAAGTGGTATTTGGTAACACATTAATGTCCCTTGCTGGCTTCTTGAGAAAATGTGCAGACGTGCATATGTTCCATATTGAATCATGGCTCTATTATGTAAATGATTTAAACCTAGGTGTGTCGTATCAAAAACATCGTGATGAAGGGATTGGCGCACGTGTTCTAAATGTGATGGAGACATACCGATGCCATTATCATGAACCAGAATATGTAATTTGCGCTTCGTAAGTCTGATACGAATTGTTATCTTTAAAGGTTCACTATCACGACCATGCTTGATGGCATTTTCTACGAGTGGTTGAAGCATCATCTTACCAATTGTTTGATGTTGTACACCCTCAGTAGCATCGATGTAAAGCTGTATCATATCATCGAAGCGGATATTTTGTATGGCAACATACTGCTCAATGTAGCTTAATTCTTCTGCTAATTTGACTGTGTGCGATGCTGTGCGTAGAGAATAACGTAGCATTTGTGATAGTTGTTGTATGACTGTTTGTGCTACTTTGGGTGAAAGAGGAATTAAATATTGTATCGTTTGCATCGTATTGAATAAGAAATGGGGTTGAAATTGTCGCTCAATTTCTTTTAATTGTATATCACGTAAACGACTTCGGTCTGTTCAATAGATTGTATTAATTGCTCATTTGATTCAAACAAGTCATAGATATAATTATTTATTTCCTCTAACTCACTATGTTTTTTTAACGGTTCGTAACTACCAAGATGTCGATTTTTAGCATCATCAATTTTTCGGACAATCGCTTCAATATCTTCAGATTGGCGCTTTGCCATTCTATCAGCGCTTATATATCCAAAAATAACAAGCAGAATAAGAACAACACCCATGACAACTAGTAATGCAATTCCATCTTCAATGGTTTCATGAATATCTTTATATATAATAAGATGCGCATGATGAGAATTGAGTTTTAAAGACTCGTTTATAAACCCAAACTGTGGTGGTTGATATTTTTGACCGATAGAGAATCGGTCGTCATTTGTATATAAAACAGTATCATATGAATCAACAATGAGTGCAGATTGTCCACTATTTTTCTTAATGTTTTTAAGTAGTGGTGTGCTTGACATATATATTTTAAGGATATAAGTATCGTCTTTAAAATCAATTCGATATTTTGATATTAAATACATCTTTGTTGTGTCTAATTGTTCATAATTGTTTGTGAAAGATTGTGAAGAACCTTTTAAATCGTAATACAATATCGCAGGTTGTTGATGGACTTGTTTTAATAGTTGGCGTTTCATCTTTGTGATATCAGTTGGATGTGATAAATCAACATGACGCCATTGTTTTTGTTGCTGCGTAACAAACGTATGAAAATGTTTGTCGATACGTTGTAATTCGGTTTGAGTTTGATAGGTATGCTGATGAATGGTGCGATGTTCGACCCATATATAAATAGCATAAAAGCTTATTAAACCAATAATCATCACCATAAATACTGGGAAAATCGTTGAGGCAAATAGCGAACGCCTTAATTGATGTCGGTACGGCTTATAGGTCTTCATTGAATCATCTCCAAAAATTGATGATGTGGAATATTGGATACACGTGATTGTGGGATTAGTGGAATATGATCCAAGTTTTCAATAGATGAGTGATTTGTTTCAGTCACGTCTTTACGTATTGATTTAGCATCAAATTCTTCTGCCAAACGTTGTTGTACAGAACGGCTTGTTAAATATTGTACTAACTTTTTACGTTTGGGATGAGGTTGTGCATTGTTAACTAAAGCAATACCATCTACATTTAACATCGTCCCCTCAGTAGGGTAAATGATTGAGATAGGGTATCCTTTTTGTTTCCACGTTCTAGCATCTTGTTCATAACTCAATCCAGCGTAATAAGCACCTTTAGCCACCTTTTCAATCACTTGAGAACTTTTAGATAACTGTACAGCATGGTGTTGAAATTGATGAACATCGCTTACTTGGTGACGCATATGATACATCGCACGCATATGTTGGTATCCTGTCGTCGTAGAATGAGGATTAGAATAAACGACACGCCCCTTTAGTGAAGACTGAAGTAAGTCTTTATATCCATGAATAGTCATATCACCTTGTAAATCTGTATTCACTACAATTACTGTTGGCATCAATAGAAAGCTCGTGACTAATGGGTTGTTAGAGCGATAATCCTCTATTTGTTTCAGTGTAGAACGATTATGGTAAGGAACAAAATCTTCTTGATGATCTATCATCTCTGATAACACGCCACCCACAAAGACATCCCCACGTTTAGAAAGTGCTTCTTTGTGAATATTAGATAGTAATACTTGAGTTGAGCCATGTTTGATTTCAACTTTCACATGTTCTCGCTTTTCAAAATCATTTAAAATCGGACGAATTAAATGTGATGGATAAGGAGAATAAACAATCAACGTACGTAAAGGATGAGGTGATTGTGAAGTCGATGTTGGAGCGCATGCTATCAGAAAAATGAGTAATAATAACAACGTATAAAGTTTAACTTTCATAATATCCCATCAATTCTATGTATTTTTATTACAACAATTTTACCAATAAATACGACATAAGTAATGTTAAATATTTTGCAATATTTGTAAGGGAGATGCAGGACTCATCAATATGTATTAAAAGTCTAGGATGACAAATTCTCATGAATTCATCGTCCTAGACTTATGTTTGGAATTGAGACAAGTATGAACTTAAGAAGACGTATTGTCTTGTATAAGATCTAAAATACTGTGATAGACACGTTGGTTATTATGATGATCTGTATAATCGAATATGCTTGATAGATTTTGATGCTCCATATTTTTAGGATTTTTAATATTATCTTCAATTAAAGAAATTAACTCTTTCTCTGTATGTGCTATATCGCCAATAAATGTATCTTTACTATTAAATTTATCCAAACAATAATCTTTGTTTTTAAAATCATTTTCAGTTATATGGTAATGTTTGTTCAATAATTCTAGTGAAATTCTTTCGTAATTTTGTGATTTTAAAACTCCATATTCCTTATTAAAAAAATTAATTTTAAGCATTTGTGCATCTCCTAAAATCTTAAATATTAATATATTTATAATATAAACTAATCATGCAATTGTTGGTTTATCTATAGAAACCAACCTAAAATAAGATTATAGCATAATAATGAAGTGCGCTATATATATATAAAATATGTAAAATTTAGACTTTCAAATTTTTGTAAAACTTTAATTATAGTATATAGTTCGTTAGAAAGGATTCTTTTGAATAATAATGGTATATTCAATTGTTTGTATGTTTGAAAAGTTTTATTAAGCTTACCAATATCAAAAGGTATGTAGTTAAACTCGATAACTATTGATAGTAAAGGGGTATTAAAAAAATTGTGTGAAGTGTGGAGAAAGAAACCCTTAATTACTGTGATAGTATGCTTATATACAAGAATTTTACGACACAGTTTTTTGAAAAAGGCACACTATCAAAAATTCAAATATATCATTATAATAAATGTTGTGGAAAATATAATATATTAAGGTTACTATCTTTTTGAACTGATACAGAAAATAAATTTTTAATAATTAGTATGTACTTTAATTTAAAAATAAAAAGGATGAATAAAATGAAATGTAAAAAATCACTCATAACAGCTTTAGCAACCATAACTTTGATACCATCATTGATGATTTTAGATACACAGCATGAGGCAAAAGCAGTAGGAAATTATTATTACAATGGCATGGAAGATCATAATGCGAGTGCTGCATATCATAAAGCGAAGAAAGTTGATAATAGTCAAATAGTCATAAAACGTTATAACTATGCGCATAAAAATAAATATAAAGCAGTAGGAAGAGTATCGAACATGGATGGCTGGAAAGGTCCAGGCAAAGATAGTATGGGAACAGGATTTATGGTAGGCAATCATACGTTTGTAACCAATGCACATGTTGTAGATAAGAAAAATGGTCAAAGAACGAGTCCGAGTAAAATAAAATTTCAATTAAACAGAGACGGTAAAAAGATACCCTATCAATTTCATGCTAAAAAGATATATAAAATCCCTTCATACGATATGGTTGTCGTTGAAACTAAAGAAAATATGGCTCAAAAAGCTAACGTGCAACCACTTAAACTTGCAACCAATCAAAAAATTAAGAGTTTAAAATTTAACAAGAAATTATATTCTTTAGGATATCCAGTGATGAACGGAAACAATACATATGCATACTGGAATAAGTTACGTTTTTTACAAGAAGCATCGAATAAATCAGAACTCATGACAAAAGATAAATTTAGAGCTGGTGATTCAGGATCTCCTATGGTAGATAGCCAGTACGTTGTTTATGGGGTTCGTACGTATGGATATAATTTAAGAGGTAGTTCTAATCATCCTTATGCCCAACAAGAAGTGGCAGGTGCAGAATCATTATATGGTAATCCAAGAGATTTTATTCTTAAGCATAATAAGTAATACCACTCAAGATAATTCTACAATGCATTGCAGAATTGTTGAAATCCCTTATTAATTGTGTGCTAATATATAAAATTAAAGTATAAATCAAAATTACGTATAATGAACGATTGAGTTATTTACAAAATTTTAAAATTGAGTTTAATTTGTATTAAAAAAGCAATGCTATTCTATAGATAACTTAATTAGGAGGAGGGAATACAACGTGGAACATGTTTCTAAATTAGCTGAAGCTATAGCTAATACTGTATCAGCAGCACAAGCAGAAGATGGTGCTGAGTTAGCAAAAAGTATCGTTAATATCGTAGCGAATGCTGGCGGTATTATTCAAGACATTGCACATGCATTCGGTTACTAAGTTATCACTTACATAATCTATTCATACTAACTACGTTTTATAAATAGAGCTAGATGCCTATAGGTATCTAGCTTTTTTGTATTTAATATTCATTTACTTGTAATTACAATACCATCATAAAGCTGTCTCTTTTTAACATTATTATTGATTATTCAAATGCTTGTAGTTTTATAAGTCGCATTATTATTTTTAAATATTTTCACTATTGAATGGATTTTGATCTTCTTTATAAAAAATAAATAAAAGGTTTAAAGTTAAATAAAATTTAAAAAATAATAATTTATACAAAATGATATTTTTTTAATCATAAATAATATGTAAAGTATTGCGTTAAAATGTAAAAGAAGGTAACATTACATACTAGATACATAAAATATATGTATCTTACATTTAAAATTAAATACATGGGAGGTATAATATGGGCAAACGTAGACAAGGTCCTATTAATAAAAAAGTGGATTTTTTACCTAACAAATTAAACAAGTATTCTATAAGAAAATTCACTGTTGGTACGGCCTCAATATTACTTGGTTCGACACTTATTTTTGGAAGTAGTAGCCATGAAGCGAAAGCTGCAGAAGAAAAACAAGTTGATCCAATTACACAAGCTAATCAAAATGATAGTAGTGAAAGATCACTTGAAAACACAAATCAACCTACTGTAAACAATGAAGCACCACAGATGTCTTCTACATTGCAAGCAGAAGAAGGAGGCAATGCAGAAGCACCTCAATCTGAGCCAACGAAGGCAGAAGAAGGAGGCAATGCAGAAGCAGCTCAATCTGAGCCAACGAAGGCAGAAGAAGGAGGCAATGCAGAAGCAGCTCAATCTGAGCCAACGAAGACAGAAGAAGGAAGCAACGCAAAAGCAGCTCAATCTGAGCCAACGAAGGCAGAAGAAGGAGGCAATGCAGAAGCAGC